>MDTD01095253.1_pt1 | contig 16540 bp, 7 predicted proteins | sample 811221 | NCBI WGS metagenome assembly MDTD01 (sample SAMN05326646, study PRJNA326480) | marine metagenome | isolation source: seawater | place: Pacific Ocean: South West | collected 2011 | reverse complement strand
TTCAAACCACTCGCCGCAGCTGAAAGCGCGAGATTCGACAGAACAGTAGTCGTACCTGACCCAGGCATTCCACTGGCAAACATGAGGCTGGTATGCCCCTGCCTTGACATGCTTCGCCAGATGGCATTCCACGCCTGACGATAGCTCTCCGCCATAACGCTGTCGGGGTGTTCCTTGTGGATGAGTTCCGCCGAGTCAGGCATCGTCGGATCTTCGTCGGTATCAGGGATGACTCCCAGCAGACGAGTACCCGGGATGACCAGAAGATCGGATGGAGTGTGAACTCGCTGATCAGTCAAGGCTCTCAGGAAGATGTACATGACATAGAGGCCGAGACAGACCACGACACCCGCAGGGATGATGACCTCAGGCTGCGGGAACGAAACATCACGAGGAAACTTGGCTGCGCCGACCTGCCGGACACGCCCTGCATCGGCACGCAGTTTCATCAGACTGACACTGTTCATGAGATTCAACTGTTCATCACGCTGTTTCTCAAGAAGGGATCGCTGAGCCACGAATGACTCGAACAAGGAGGCATCAGATGCAAGATTTCGAAGTCTCTCATCCTTCTCTTCAAGATCGCTTTCGATTCTCTCAATCAGGGATTTAAGGCGGGTGATCTCTGAGGACCAGGTCTTCAACCGGGCGTTGAGATTTCTCTTCAGCAACTCGTTTCGCTTGGCCTCGATCTGCTGTTCGGTACCATTGATGCTCGACTGGATCTGCTGAACTGGCTTGGAACCAGCATGGAACCGCTCACGCAGGGATCGCTCTTCTGCCCGCAATGACTCAAGCAGCTGGATCTGGTTGTAGATCGATGGATCCTGATCCGCCTCAAGGACATCTTCTGCTGTTGGCTCGATGGTGCCCTCAAGCTTGGCGGCAGTCTGCATGTACTGCGACTCCGAACTGGTGAGATCATTCATCGCTTCAGTCAAGGAGGTCGTAAGATTTTCAACTTCAGTAGCCGTCTGGGAATATCGAGGATCATCCAGCGTGGTGATGCCCTTGGCCACGATGAATCCCTGAATTTCATCACGAAGATCCTGCAACGCGTGTCGTGTATTGCGCAGCTGATCCTCGAATAGATTCTCATTGTCACTGAACTGACGCTCATCGAGCTGCTTGATCTTCTGGGTATAGACCTTGGCAATGGCATTCAGTACCTTGGGGACATCAGCCGGATTCGCCGCTGACCAGGCAAGGCTGAATAGGTTGGAGTCACGATAGACCGGCGTCCACAGATCTTCCTCCAGCTCATCTGCCGCCAAGGCAACTTGAGGCTGTCCGGAACTGGGATCAATGAAGTCAGTCTGAAGCCAGATGGTGTTGCGTACCGAAGGATCAAGGATGGCCTGCTCAATGACATCACGCTGACGAATCAGCTTCGTCTGGGTATGAGCCACTCGGTCAACATCATCACCAAACAGTGACGTCCGTGTTCCGATTTCGGTTGCGTCCTTCAAACCAGGCCGCACCTCGAAATAGATCTCGGAGGAATACTTCGGGAACCACCTGAGAAGAACAAAATAGGAGCCGGTACCAAGACCAGCACCGATGATGACCGAAACCAGAATTCCGATAATGTGCTGCCTCAGAACCCTTACTGGATCAATTGTGACCCGAGCTGCTGAAGCTGCAGGAGTACGAGGCCTTGCAGACGGCTGACCCGGCCTGCTTCCAGCATTATTCGGTGATGGACGATTCTTCTCAGTCATTGATCCGTAACTCGCTTCTCAAGCAATGAGGCCTCCAGATCAGCCTCCATTGCTCAATTGGGTCTCCAATTCCGTTGCCCGGGCCTTGATTGACTCATCATCGGCAATTTCGACCGCTGAACGCAGCTGCTCTCTGGCCTTTTCTACGCGGTTCTGGCTCAAATAGATCTCCGCAAGATGCAAATGAGCCCTGGCAGTAGGCTGACGGCGGATTGACTGAAGTACCAGATCCTCGCCCTTGGCCACTCGGCCAGCCTTGAAAGCAGCCCAACCTTCGACATCAGTCATCCTTGCGTCTCTAGGACGCAGAGAAGTTGCCCGTTCAGCAAAGCTGACAGCTTTCTCAGGAGTATCCGTATGGTCTGCGTAGAGCAATGCAATCTTGGCCAGAAGGCCTGCATCCTGAGGGGTGTATTCCAACTGGGTCAACCGGGCGGTCAAAGCAGCATTCGGATTCCCCGTCAAGGAATGGATGGTAGCCACCGTATCGATAATTGACGAATTCTCAGGAGACAGGCGAATAGCCTGCTCAGCATATGGCATCGCCTCTGCCGGTTGATCCAGTCTTGTTGCAAGAAGATAGGCATAGTTGTTCAAGGCCATGGCATCATTCGGAGTCAGATCAACAATCTCCTTGAATGTGCCTGCTGCTTCATTCTCATCACCTGCAGTCAATTCCATGGATCCAAGCATGGAAAGCGAAGCAAGAAGCAACTCGGGACTTTCGGCTCTGGCTTTCTCCACTGCCTGCTTCTGATAGGCAAGTGCCTTCTCCCAGGCATCAGGAGATGCCCATCGTGACCAATAGATGGCAAGACCCGCCAGATCGTCAAGGCTGGGTTCACCCTCGATCAGGTCCAATGCAAAGGCTTCCCCTGCAGCAGGATCATCATTGGCAAAGACGATCTGCAGATCTTCATACCACCTTCGCAAGGTGGCCCTTGGAAGAAGTTGCAAGGCGATTTGTCTGTCAAACGTGTCCTTTGCCTGACGAATTCGAGATCGCGACTGAGCTTCCGCACCCAGGCGAGCCAAGGACTTGGCATGAATGGACTGGAGGATCGCATCTTTCTCCAACAGCCGCTGATGCTTCTGGATCATCTTGAGAATCCCCTCATGATCCCAAGGTTCCGCAGAACGCGTCGCATCACTCAATCGAAGCAGAAGACCCTGACTTGGATAGAGTTCAAAGGCTTCCGTATAGGCCTGACTCGCACCCTTCACATCGCCTTCATCCTCAAGAAACATGCCAAGTTTCTCTCGCCACTGAGGGGAATCAGGATTGATGACAATTGCAGCACGGATCACATCCTGCGCCCTGTCAGGGCTACCGGAATTGACGTGAGCTGCGATCAGACGATCTCTGACCGCATCAGCCTGAGGATTGGACCGCAGATAACTTTCCATGTCCTGTACAGCACGACGGTTGTTGTTCTGTGCCTCCAACACATCTGCATTGGACAACATCAGAGCCTCACTCTCTCTGACTTCTGGCCCCGCATTGTCAATCACATTTCTCGCAAGAGTCAGCAATGCCTCATCCCGACTTTTGAGATAGTCAGAGAGATAACTCTCGACCAGCAGTTCATAGGGCCTCGACATTTCAGGCCCTTCGAGCATTGCAGCCTGAAGGCTCGTTCGGTATCGATCAATTCCACTCGACTCACCTGAGGCATCACCGGAAGCACCTGCAAGAATCGATTCTCGATTCGCCAGAAATGCCTCAAGCATGTATGACTCGTAGGTATTGCCTGATTCCGCCTTCAAAGCTGCCAAAGCTGCTCGACCTTCATCGAACTGTTGTGTACGAAGCAATGATTCGATGAGTCGATGGCGGTAGAGATCCTCTTCTCCAGCATCGACTGCCGACTGCAGATAAGGAATGGCGTCCCCATAGATCCCGGAAGCATAGAGCACCGAACCGAGGGCAGCATCAATTTCCTTTTCATCAGACTGGCTGCCAATCGCCTCCTCAAGCAAAGCGACGGCTTCGTCGGTTCGTCCCGATTCAATCAGGAACTGCGCGGCAGCTCGCGTCTGGGAGGAACGGTTCTCATCAGTCGAATGATTACGTAGATAATCTCGAAGAACCGTAATCGCAGATTCGACCTGCTGACGATCCACGTGTACTTGAGCATGAAGAATCGCCTGCCCGAAGCTTTCATCCTTTCCTGATTCGATCATCTCAAGGATGTCATCCATCTGCTTGTCCCACACAGCCTGCAGATTTGCGAGAATTTCAGCCTGACGCACATCAGAAAGACCAAGCCATTGTCGGGACGTCATCAGACGCTTGCCATCATCATCCACCATCAATTCAAAACTGGGATTGAATCTGGCCAACATTGCAGCAAGACGAATTGCATTTTCTCGATTATCCGGATTTTCCTTGAAGGACTGACGGCGCTGGGTCAAAGCGACCAGAGGATCTCCGTATCTCGATTCGGCCTCAAGCCAGAGGTCGCGGATGTATTCATCATTCGGGAATTGGACCGCACCCTCACGAAGAACCCCAACTGCTCGAACCTGTTCCGCCTCATTGGCAAGAAGTAATGAAGCCAGCTTCTTGAGGGTCGCAAGATTTGCAGGATTCAATCGATAGGACTCACTGTATGCTCGCTCAGCGGCAGCCAGGTCGCCTTGCATTTCCCGCCCCCAGCCAAGCGTCCGCCAGGCAAGATCCGACCAGGGCGCCAGCTTTGTCCCACGATCAGCTGCTGCAATACCTCGCTGTAGAAGTTCTTGATTTGGACGTCCTTCTTCACCGGCCTTTCTGGCCAGACTCAGCTCAACTCTGGCCTCCGCCAGATTGCCTTCAGCTTTGTCAAAGTTCTTTTCTCTGGCGACAGGAAGCATGGCCCTTGCCTCCTCGAACTTGCCTTCCTTGAGATACTCCTCGAACCTCCCGATGAAGGCGCCAGCAACCGTATTGACTGCACCATCAGCAGCAGCCTGATAATCCTTCATCGCTTCACGAGATTTTGCAGCAATCAGCCTCGCATCTGCAGCGGCTTCCGCATCACCTTCAGAATCAAAATCTTCAGCAAGCCCGTCTCGCACTCTGGCCAGAGAGCGGAGATTCTCATAGATCATCGCCTCCCGCTCCAATTCATCAGAATAGCGGTCATTGCAATACTCGATGACACCCTGAACCGGATCACCGTATTGAATGCGAAGGAGCTTCAAACGATCATTCTCAGGCTGCAGACCCAATGCATCGTCAATGAATCCAATGGCTTTCTCACTATCACCCGACATGGATTGGACATGCGCCATGGCAACGTAGTATCGAACGTCTTCTTTCTTCTCGCTGCCCGCTCGGAGCACGGCCATCGCGGTGGAGAAGTCTTCGTCATTGAGTGCGCGATCCGCATTTGCAAGATCAAGCAGAACAGGGTCGGAAATACCATCAGGAACCACCTCGGTACCTGACGCCAGAAGGCTCAGGGACTGATAGGTGCTGTTCAGCAATTCATTCGATTCAATGACGCGCATGGGAAGGCGCTCAAGAAGAGCCAGACCTTTTTCAGGTTGACGGGTTCTTGCGTAGAACTCGGCAAGGCTGAGATGATTGCGAAGATCACTTGGCTCTGCCTGGAGCGCTTCTTGAAATCGCTGTTCAGCGAGACCTGTCTGACCACTCTTCTCCAGAGCCGAGGCATCAAGCCTCAGAACCATCGCATCCTTCGCACCTTTATCAATGGCACGCTCAAACAAGGCTGCTGCTTCCGTCCACCTCTGATCCGAGGATGCCAGTTTTCCATCAACCTGCAGCACAATCGGATTGTCATCCATCTCGCCTGTCAATTCATAGATCTGTTCTCTCAGGGCCTCCATCTGATCCAATGCAGCCTGACGTTCTTCACCTGTGGATCGGACGAAGATCATGTGCTGCGTGTCGAATGCCAACTTGGTCGCAAGAATGCGATAACCCCACTGTGTCTGTGCTTCCAGAGAGATTCCAAGAGGCTCAGCGTCGATCAATCCCATTGCCGTGGCGGCTGCATCCTCCAGAAGACCTTCCGCGTACTGGCTCAGTCCAAGTTCATATTTGAGACGGTTGCTGTCTGGATCATGCTCAAGAGCCTTCTCCAGAATCTTGATCGCCCGGGCTTCACCATCGAACCCATCTGCAAGCCTGAGATAGCGAACGATGTCGATGACCGCAATGGGATCATCAGTCGCCTCCGATAGAACAGCTGCTTCTGCTTCGGCCAATGATTCCCGCACCAGGTCTCTGAGCTGCTCGGACTGCTCTTCAGACACTGACCCTGGATCACGAATACTCTTGCCGATGTACCACAGCTGTTCAACATATGCATCTCGCATGACTTCCAGCAGAGTCCATACACCCTGAGGGTTGAGTTCCTTGGCCTTTTCAAAGGTCTCTTTCGCCAGAGCCAGATTGCGCTCTTCCTGTGCATAGCGACTTTCAAGCCCAAGCCTTCTGGCAACAGCCATCTGGCCGAATGCCATCTTTGCCCAGCCATTGTCGCTTTCGGGTCGCATTTCAAGATGCTTCTGCAGATACGACTCGCCCGGGAATCGAATATTGCCCAGGCCATCGATGTCCTCGGTCAATTGCTCATCCTTCAGACTCAACTCGCTGATCGCACGAAGAAAATATGCGCGAGCAAGCAAGTCACTGTCATCATTGGTTCTTGCAATGATGTCATCTGCCGTGTCACTGAGTGATTGCCAGAAGCCCGAAGAGCCGGACAGAATAGCTGCCTTGTATTGTTCCTCAAGCAGATCGCTTGATCGCTGCTCCTGCTCTTCAGGGGATGCATGCAACGCTGCCTGACGGAGCACACGCAGGTAACTCCGATAAAGATTGCCTGCGGATTCCGCGGTATCAGGAACGATGTACTGGTAGCAGTCGAGAATTCCCTGAAGCGCCTCACGATTGCCGGGCTGCTTATGCACGACACGGCCGTAGTAATCCGCCGCAAGAGCATACTGGCCGGCTTCCTGATATTGCCGCGCTTCACGCATGTTGCGTTCAGCACCACCCTTCATCTTGAGCACAAGGGCCCCACCGACGATACCAACCGCAATCACCAGAAGCAGACCACAAATGGCCGCCAGACGGTAATTGAATCTCTTCGACTTCTTCTTTGCCTTTGCCATGATTATCTCACTTGCCTTTTTCAGGCAGACTCGCTCTCCAGCTGACTGGTGATTTCGACCCAGTCAGGAAGTACTCGCATGATCTCCGGAATCATAAGTTCCAGAAATCCGGACGCCAGTTCAACGAACTCATCAAGCGACATTTCCTTTGCACTGACCGCTGTAATCTGAACTTTGCAGAAATAGGCCTTCTTGTCCTGTGCCTTGAAGGCCAACATCTTCACACCACTGGGCTGCGGGGTAACTCGCCCGTTGGCAATGAAGAAATAACCAGCAAAGACCTGCAGTTGAGGCTGTTCAGGATCGCCGAATTCAGTGGTACGAAGCTGCATGGAACCAACTGGCAATCGAACCAGCTCCGACTCCTCAGAACCACGATCAACCTTTGCAAGTCGATAGGACTGCCCATCAAGGGTGTGATCGGGATCGATCTCCCACTGATCCATCTCGATTCCAAGATCCAGATTCAGTGGTTCCGCCTGCTCCTGCGTCAACCCACCCGCCACAAGACATCTATCTGGAACATGTGGAATCGTATCCAGATGACCCGTGTAATACGCAAGATGCAGCTGCATGGCCGGCACGTCCGGATCCTGCTCATTCACATATCTTCGTGTGAGATACAGATCCGTTCCCAGCTGTTCGACGCCGGCTTCATCCATACGAACTTCCTGACTCCTCGCCGAGGACCAGGGACCGACCATATAGGGAATTGAATCGATCGCATGACGGGGGGGCACGGGATCCTTGCGAAGATGCACATCAAGTTCAACTGCCGCATATTGGAAACTGATCCCAGCTGCGATCAGCACGACGACTGAAATCGTGAAAGCCAGTCGCGTACGATGATCGAACTGGATCTCGACTGGTTGCTCTGACTGAGGCTCCGATTCATCACCATCTTCCAGAACCAGATTCTTCAGAATCCACATGATGCCGAGATAGACGAAGAATGCTGGAATGAGCCAGAGCAATCCGACCATCGTGTGAAAATCGCCTGCTGCAAATCCACTGTCGCGTGTCGAAAGAATGCCGAGTGTCATGACTCGAAGGATGTTCACGAATACTGCAGTTGGTACCGCAAGAATGACCAGTAGAACACGTTGCCAGAGATGAGACATTCCGCTGTAGGCCATGGCCACACCCAGAGCAAGAAACGCGACGAGCATTCGCATGCCGGAACAGGCTTCGGCGATGTTCACTGGAACCAGCTCACCCATATGGAAGATCTGAAGCGTGTTGCCGGATCGCTCCACGTCGTAGCCAATCAAGGCGAGGCCGTAATAGGCGCCAGCGGCAGCAATATCCTGCAGTTGATAGGTGACGATCTCGAGAAATCGATCTGAGATCGTCTGGCCGAATACGATCAGGTAAAGCGTCGGAAACCAGAGCCATCTCATGGCTCGCCAGCCACAGAAATACAGAACCAGTCCAATGAGGGTAAGGCCTGCACCAAATCCCATGATGTTGTGGTGCTTGAGCATCATCGGCCCAAGCGCACTGACGCTGTAGATCGCCATGCCCATCAGAATCAGAAGCAAACCTGTCCAGGCAGGCTTGAATGGCTCAGCAAAGATCTTGCTTCGATTCAGATAGACGAACCATGCTGAAATGAATGGAATGACAAGCGTGTGGCCCCAGTCCGCCTGTTCCTGAATGGCCCATTCAAACTGCCTCTGCAGAAACGCCCAGAACAACCACACAAAGATCGCCAGAATCGCCAGAAAGCTGCCGATCAGAATCGGCTTCGGACGAGAAGATCCGTCCGGCATTCGTGGAGCTGTCGAAGTTGGAGAGGTACTCATGAAGCGATGGCCACCTGATTTCCGCAACCCTCACCCGTAATGCACCATTTGATCGCCCTCATGATCAGGCTAGAAACTGACTGGCGGCGGACCAAATACATCGTTGCCGAAGTTTCTGTCCAACAGAAACGCGAATCCATAATTCGCCCGCAGTCCATTACGAAGAATGGCCAGCGGATAAGCCAGGAAATTTGTTCCGATGATGATGTGATCATTGGGCTTCAAATAGATATCTGGTTCAGTACGGCGACGAATGGCAGCGAGGTTCAGTCGAATTGTCGCTTCACGATGTTCTCCCACCTCACGCACAAGATCCACCCGCTCAGGTATCGCCAGCGTGGCAAGTCCACCTGCTGCGGCAATGAGCCTACTCAAGGTCAATTCATTCGTTGTGGGAAGGTTGTAGACACCTGGGCGAAGAATCTCGCCATCGATATAGACAATCCCTACAGGTGGACCTCCGATGTAGATCTGATCGGATGGGCGAATCACGATGTTGTAGCTGTTGTCGCCGTGTGACAGTTTCTGATACGGAATCTTGATTACCCGCTCAAGAACAAGATCCGGACTTGTGACACCTTGGGACTGAACTGCCTGAGCCACTTCAGGAGAACTGCTCTTGACCCTCACCCACTCCTTGCGTTCAGGCACATAGATGAAGGCATTGTCTGATGTGGGAATCTCAACCTTGCTTCCATTCAAATCATCAACATCTATACCTTGAGGCTTCTGCGCCCTTGGGGTCATCACATCATCAATGTCAACAATTGGTTCATCCTGAGGCATCCAGGCCCCCGGGCTGGCAGTAGTCCGATTGTTGTTGAGCTGATTGATCAGAGACTCGATGTCTACAGCCTTGTCAGCGTCTGATCTGGAAGTGCTGCCGGATGCTGATCTTGGCTCACGTGAAACTGGTTCAGGCTTTTTCTCTCGTTCATAATGAGGAAGCAGCTCATCTGACAGATGAACTTGCCTGATCACATACACCCAGGTTGTACTCAGCGGAGGACCGCCTGCCATGGCCAGCGCATCGAGCAGACGAAGATTTGGATCCTGCAAGGTGAATCTGCCAGCCTGACCAATATGGCCATGGATGGTGTAGGTAAATGCCCCGCCTTCCTGAAGGTCAACAGATACCGTTGGATTGACCGGCCCAACACCACTTTTGGCCAGATCACTCACCAGCTCATCCTTGAACTGCTGAGCCGTCATTCCAGCGGCACGAATCGGACCAATCTCCGGAATTGAGACATTGCCTGATTGATCAACACGCCTCGCGAACGGAAAGAACTCTCCCCGCTGATACAGCTCATAGATCTCAATCTGCAAGAGATCGCCGGGGACAATTCGGTAGGAGAGATCGCTGGGTACAAGATCAGCAGGCTCGACACTTGTGGTCTGTCCCCAAAGATCATCACCGGGTTCAATCGCGTCGATTCTTGTCAGAATCGGCATCGTGGTCGGGGTGAAGGTGAATCGACCTGTTCTTGAGGGATCAAAGAACGAATTCACCTCACAACCAGCAGAAGAAAGGACCATCGCAAGGACAGCCAGTACCGAAATTATTCGGCATGGCGACACGCTCTGGGGGGCGTCTAGACGCCTCTTCACTCGCGAACTCCTCTCCTCAGGCCTCTACTGCCTGGTTGAGCACTGAAAAACCGCTTTCAGAGCCCTTCCACCGGCCCTTTCCTGACCAATGGACGAACTGTACTGTACGCGGCACATCACAGGGATGTTCTCACGGTTTCCATTCATCGACCCCATGGGGCCCTTATGTTGATAATCCCGGACCTTAAAGCCATGATTATGAACTCAAGAACACCCTATCTCGCAGGCCGCTTGACCCGATAGACTCCTATATATGGACCGATCCCCACTCTCCAACTCAAAGCCACGCCATGCCCGTGCCCTCGGTGGGGACACGATGCGGCAGCATATCGGGGATCACAAGATCAGCCTGACGGGGATGGTGCTGAATAATGACCAGAATGCCCCTCATCAGATGGCCATTGGTCGAAAGCCAAGCTGGATCCGTGCCACAGCACCTGGAGGACCCGATTTCCTCAAAACAAAGGCCCTGATCGAAGCCCATGGACTTCACACGGTGTGTCAGGAGGCCTCCTGCCCCAACATTGGAGAATGCTGGTCCCGAGGGACGGCCACCATCATGATTCTGGGTGACACCTGCACCCGTTCCTGCGGCTTCTGCAATGTAAAGACCGGCAGGCCACCAGTTACGGATCTGGAGGAGCCTCGTCGAGTCGCTGAACTTCTGGCTCAAGTCGCCCTCAAGCATGTAGTCATCACTTCAGTAGACCGGGATGATCTTCCTGATGGAGGCGCTGCGATCTGGGCTGAGACCGTTTATCGCGTTCATGCTGCATGTCCTGACATGTCCCTGGAAACGCTGGTCGGGGATTTCAAGGGCAAGAAGGCTGATGTCACAACCGTGATCGAATCTCGGCCGGAAATCCTTGCTCATAACGTCGAAACCGTACAAAGAATGCACCCCGCCGTCAGGCCTCAGGCTGATTACGACCGCTCTCTGCAGGTACTGGCCTGGATCCAGGAAGCTGGTCTGGTCGCCAAGACCAGCATCATGGTCGGAATTGGTGAGACTGACGAGGAAGTCCATCAGGTCATGGCGGATATCCGCACCAGGGCCAACACCGACATTCTCACGATTGGCCAGTATCTCCAGCCAACACGCAATCACCTCCCGATCGATCGATGGGTCACACCAGAGCAATTCGATTCCTATCGCAGGATTGGCCTCGACATGGGCTTCAAGGTGGTGGAATCAGGTCCACTGGTAAGAAGTTCGTATCACGCAGAAGAACAGGCTGAGAAGCTTTCCCCATGCGGAAGAGAGACCGCTTCAGCAATGGAAGCCATTCTGGCTCATGCCACCCAACGCCGAGCCAACTCGGCCTGAACCTGCGACCCCCGTAGCAAGCGCAATCGATACAGACCAACCTCTGAACTCATAACCTTAGGGGTGTGGGTGCGAATGGCTTGCGGGTGCTGCATTTGAATTGAACTCTGCGGCATGCTTCATGATCAACCGATGACCAGGATGTCATCTACCAACAGTGTCGATGATCGACGAACGACTTCCAGAGAACCAGCTGAAAGCGAACTGTTCATCAGTTGGCATCATCATCCGAGTCAGGCGGTTCGATATCGCTTGATCAATGAGAGTTCCGGTGGCTGCCTGATTCAATCGAGTGTTCCATTGATCGAAGGAATGACCGGTACCGTTACAGGCCGCCTGCCGGGGGACACCACCCGAGCCTGCACAACGGCATCGGTTCTTGTCGCCTGGACACGTCACACTTCTGGTGCCTGGCACATCGGTCTTCGCTACTTCGGGGTCAAGTGATTGCTCAGCCCGCTCGCCGGCTTCCAAGGCCACCACGTTCACGGAATGCTTCACGCAGTTGATGCAGTGCTGCCTGCTCGATCTGGCGAACACGCTCACGTGTCAATCCAACTTCACGCCCAGCTTCCTTGAGGGTTAATGGCGATCGACCATCGAGGCCGAAACGCATCCGGATCACTCTGGCTGACATCGGATCAAATCCAGAAAGAAGACCCCGCATCTTCTCCACATCTTCTCGCTGCTCCACGATGCTGGATGCGGTTTCGAAGAGATCGTCGGGCTGCATGTCGACATCACGGGAACTGACCTCATCGCCTTCCTTGGCACCCGTTGGTGCTGATTGCGTAGCTGCCAGTGTCATCTGAATGATTCGAAGCTTGCTTCGTGGCACGTTCATGGCATCAGCAAGTTCTTCCGCCGTTGGTGCACGATCAAGCTTTTCCTCGAGTTCCTTGATGGTGCGATCCCAGGCAGCCATACGCTGTCGCATGTAGGTCGGAACATGCAGGTGCTGACCATGCTCCATCACTGCTTGCTTGATGGTCTTGCGAATCCACCAGGTCCCGTAGGTCGAGAAGCGATGCCCGAGTGCAGGATCAAATCTCTCCACCGCCCTGATCAGACCGATGTTGCCTTCATTGATCAGATCCTGAAGCGAGATTCCTTTGCGCAGATACTGCTTTGCAATACTGACAACGAGCCTCAGATTGGCCTGAATCATCTGCCGCTTGCAATCCATGCATTGATCGTTGATGACGCCCCAGGCAAGCTGACGCTCCTGATCTGCAGTCAACAGTGAAATGCGACTGATTTCATTGAGATAAAGTTCGAGATCACTTCGGATATCGGTTTCTGCCATAGAACACCCCACGTACGGGTCGTACGAGGTCATTGATTGAATTCGAGGGGGAGAGATATCGGAGATGGAAGAGAGGAGACGTACGGATGAGTCGATCCGCTCCTCTGAATACGCGACCACCCATTCAGTGTTCGGCAGGGATTGAAAAAAGCGTTTTAAACCACAATAGAGCCGATTCAGGTCTTGTCAGCAGGCTCCGCCACAATCCCATCTTCCTTGGCACGTTTCTCGATATTGCCAAGGAAGACCTCGGCCAACGCTTCATAAATAGCCTTCTTGCAGATCAGATGCGATGCTTCGTAGGCCATGATTGCAGACACCATCAGAGGTAGCGTGAGGAATCGAGCATCAGTCATTTCAATCATGATGACGAAGACCGTAATAGGGCTCTGAACAACACCTGCGAAATACGCGACCATGAAGAGCATGATGACGATCTGCGGATCGATTTCATCAAAGATGTGCTCACAGAGATCGGCACACAGATTTCCAAGTCCTGCTCCAACTGACAGACTTGGATCAAACAGACCCCCGGGAATACCACTCACAAGGCTGAAGAAACTTCCGCCTGCCTTGGCAAATGGATACCACCAGGGATACCCCTCCGGGCGATGCCATTGATCGTAGAAAGCACGCTCATCAGGATTCCCGAGCACTTCCCATGCCATTTCAATTTCACGGACTTCATGCTCAATCTCATCCGCACTTGTAAGAAGCGTTCGGTTCTCAACCTTGTCCTGGTACGCGGCAAAGAGCTCAGCGGTCGTGGCGGTCTGATCTTGACCAAGAACCTGATAGTAATCCGTACCGCGATACATCAGCATGGCCTTGGCCTGCGGATATCCACTTCCATAGGATTCGCCCTGACTGGCAAAGCCAATGCCAGCAAGAGACAGACCCAATACAGCCGCCGTGAGATACGGTCGGGTGCGCGCATGTCTTGTTACTACCGGCGTACCCCAAACCACTGCTTTTGAGAATAGACCACCAAGCAGTCCGCCAACTACTCCTACGAGCGGAACAGCAACCCAGTGAACCATATGAAAGCCGAACTCACGTTCGATCTTGCCATAGAAGAGGTAGTCCCAGCCCAGTATTGCAATGACCACGATGGAGGCGATCAAGACGACTCTGACGATGGTGCTCGCATTGTTCTTGTCGAAAGAACGTCCGATCTCCTCCATGGCAAAGATCATGCCTGCAATCGGCGCATTGAATGCTGCAGCAATTCCTGCCCCGCCACCTCCGAGTATCAGACCTCGCTGAACCAGATGCCGTGGGAATCTTGTGATCTTCGTAATCAGATACATGAAGCATGCGCCCACATGCACGGATGGTCCTTCTCGACCGATCGTCATGCCTGAGAAGAGGCCGATGCAGAGAAGAATGGTCTTCCCGATCAGGATCCTGCCCGAGAGCATGTAGGAACGAATCGGCCCATCCTTCACATGCAGTGATGCGATGGCCTGAGGAATACCAGTGCCTTCGGTGCCGGGAAAGAATACATCCCTCAATCGCATGATCACGATCATGCTTACCGTTATGAGGACCATCCCGAGAATGACACCCAGCGTCGGATCCATCTTCCAGCCGAGCCACTCATGCTGCCCTGTGAGGGCCTGAAAGAACTGAGTGCCCCAGTCATCGATTTCCTGAAAGAACAGGGCGAAGAGCCCCGTGAGACATGCTGCAGCGATGACAAGCAGATGTCGCCATGAGGCCGCCCAGGAGAAAACCGTAGATCGCCAGAGATTGGACTCATCCGGTTCCAGAGGTGGAAGAAATTTCGGTTCTTTCGACATGCTTGATTCGAGCTCGTTCCGGTACACACGGAGATTCCAATGAATTGGATCGTTGTCGATTTATACCGCGCCGACCCACCTGCTGACACAAGAGAGGTCGATCACCAGCCCGTTGGAACTTTTTTTCGACGTTTCTGAAAGAGTAGACATGGGTCCTGATTGTCCTTTGTGAACCACGACCCGCTGCCAGGGACGGCAGCTCAATAAGACTCTCTCTCCTCCTGGGACACCGCGTACGTGCGCGGCGTTCCAGTTTTTACATCTGGATCAGCCTTCGATCACGGCAGCTGGTGGATTCGCCTGATTACCAGCATCGCCAAGCGCATTCCAGACCGCGAACAGCATGATGCTCATGAAGAACAACTGGACGCCGAAGAGAAGCCCGGGAGCCCAGAGTGCATCTGAAGGCCACCAGATCACCAGCAGAATCGCAAGCACGATGCTGGCAATGCCACTGAACATCTGCACGCCTGGCGCTACCTGATGACGTTGTGGAAATCCACTGAGATCCATCAAGCCACGAAGGAAGCACCAGACCGCGAGAACCAGGGTGACGATCTCCAGGCTTTCGAACGGCCAGGCCAGGAAGATCACACCAAGCCCGCCGATCAGAATCGCATTGATGAAATCCAGCGCCTTGGCGCCACTGCCCGCGGCAAAGCATCGGATGAACAACGCCAGACCACAGGCGATGGAGATCCATCCCATGAGCAGGATCAGGAACTTGGACGCGATGAGCGGTGAGATCACCGCGGCGAACAGACCGCAGAGAAGAAACAGGATGGCTTCAATGAGGATGATCCCTCGTGCTTCCCGCATACGGTCTAGATTGATCCAGTTGTTCATCGTTGCGGTTTCCATGGGACTGATTCTCCGGCTCAAGTCAGGAAAGGAAGAGCGTGATCATGCAATGAACGAAGAATAGAGACCCAGCCATGCCTCTGCAAACCGACGGGAAGATGGCGGACTTGATCAATCATCCATCAGGTCGCATGAAATGATGTAACCGCAGTGGAAATCAACCTGCTGGCCTTCTGGGAAAGCCCCGGTACAGTTCCCATTCTTGATACATTTGATCAACTCGACTGTAGAGATGCTATGGACCACGACAACCTCCGTGTCATCATCTCTCCAGAATTTGAATTCGATCTCAGCGGCCTGGTCGTTCATCCCCCATTGAAATTCGGCAGGTGGAATACGTTCCTCATAGGCTCCCCATGGAATGGAGATGGAAGACTCATGACCTGGGATTTTAATGGTGACAGGACTGCCGCCGGGCAACCACCGGTAGTCTGGTCCAGTCCAATTCTCCATTGAGGTAATTTCCAGCACGAATTTTCGTTGTCTTTGATGATTCTGGAGCGAGCGGATTCCCTCGTCGAACATCCGAATCAAATCCTGCTGTGTTTCGTGACCATTTTCATCCGGCGACTGCCAACGCTGAACTGAATTCCTTCTACCAGTCCATGCTGTGATGAGGTTCTTACCCATTTTAAATGTAGGCGCATCCTCATACTCCTGCGATTCCTTGGAATACTTGACCTGATACTCATCGTTCTGGTCGAAGTCGAAATCACTTGGGATACTCGTATCCTTGTGGTCCACTTCGGCTTCAAGATCGCTGATAGTCTGATCGCGAAACTGAATTTCGTTCCGGGTGATCAAAACAGTGGCGACCAATCCCGCCAATATCACCATCAGCAGGACAGCCATCGCCCGCGTTACCCACCCACTTTGGTCTGAATGAAACAACCATGAACACCGGGGCGACCGCACCCTTCGCCCAAGCGTGGCGGCACTCTTCATCCTTCGCTCGGGATTCCAGTTCAACGCCTCTT
>MDTD01110306.1_pt1 | contig 16541 bp, 16 predicted proteins | sample 811221 | NCBI WGS metagenome assembly MDTD01 (sample SAMN05326646, study PRJNA326480) | marine metagenome | isolation source: seawater | place: Pacific Ocean: South West | collected 2011 | reverse complement strand
GCCGGTCCCAAGGGTATGGCTGTTCGCCATTTAAAGTGGTACGCGAGCTGGGTTTAGAACGTCGTGAGACAGTTTGGTCCCTATCTACCGTGGGTGTTGGACATTTGAGAGGATCTGCTCCTAGTACGAGAGGACCGGAGTGGACGTCGCTCTGGTGTACCGGTTGTGACGCCAGTCGCATTGCCGGGTAGCTAACGACGGAAAAGATAACCGCTGAAAGCATCTAAGCGGGAAACTTGCCTCAAGATTAGATGTCCCGAGACTTAAGTCTCCTTAAGGGTCGTTGCAGACGACAACGTTGATAGGCTGGGTGTGGAAGCGTGGCAACACGTTGAGCTAACCAGTACTAATTGCCCGTGCGGCTTGATTCTATAGCCTTGAGTACAGGCTATACTAATGAAAAAGCTTGCCTAAATTGGTCGTAAAAACCGAAAGCTTCTTACCATTTTTCTATTTATGTTTTTGAAAGGTTTTGCCTGGCGGCAATAGCGAGATGGTACCACCCCTTTCCATTCCGAACAGGACCGTGAAACGTCTCTGCGCCGATGATAGTACGAGGTATATCGTGTGAAAGTAGGACACTGCCAGGCAGATTAGACAACAGCCTCACACCTGGATTAGCAGATGTGAGGTTTTTTACTCCTGCCAACCGGGATCGATTCGTGACAACATTCTTTTCATAGCCTCAAAATGCAACCTACTTTGTTGTCTTTGACTTTCAATTTGGAGCGCAACCTCGGCAACAACACTTTCTTCAGCGCATTTCAATTGCTGTCCCGTGCTTTGGGCTAGAATTTGAACCATACATGAACGTTCCAAGTAGTATAAATCGTCAAAGGCATCGATTACGTTATCCCCACAAACGATTATCCCGTGGTGTTCCATAAAAACTATATCTCGATCACCGAGTGAATCACAAATTCTATCTCCTTCAGCTTCATCCAGCGCAACGCCTCCATAGGACCTATCATATCCAATTCTTCCGTGGAATCTCATGGCGTTTTGATTGGCGCCAGTTAGGAGCTCACCCCTTTCAAGTAGGCACAGGGAAGTCGCGTACGGCATGTGTGTATGTAAAATACATTTCTTCTTTTTTCTAAGGTGAATTCGTCCGTGAATGAAAAAAGCGGTTGGTTCTACGCTATGTTTACCATCTACCAAGTGTCCAGAATCATCAACTATTAGTAGGTCAGAGGGACGTATTTCGGACCAGTGAAATCCTTGAGGATTTATCAAAAACAGGTTAGGCTCCTCCGGAACCTCAAGGCTAAAATGATTACAAACTCCTTCGTTCAAATTAAGATGAGCGGCCATACGAAGGGCAACAGTTAAATTTATTCGAGCCTCGTTGATAGATTTATTTTTCATTATAGTAGGATCATTCGAATAAACTATTTTTAAGTGGTTTTACGCCAACAATTTGTAACAAGGTACCAACCAATATTGTCATGTATTACTCTCATTTTGCAAGCACGTACGGAAATTTTTTTTGTTTTTCTGACGGATCCATACTATCGGCCCTGTATTTTGAATCTCAAGATATCCCCAACGAGTTAATGCTAAGTTCGTTTTACCGCCCCGAACTAAAAATATTTAAGGAAACCCAAATTCAGGTCTTGGAGTTTTTGGATCTTAAAAGGCGTTTTTTTGCGTTGCCCACAAAAATTAACGGGACAGTATTTGAAAAAAAAGTATGGATAGAGATTTGTAAACTGCGATATGGTGAGACTACTAGCTACGCGGCAATTGCAAAAAAAATTGGTAATCCAAAAGCCTATCGAGCCGTTGGCAGGGCTATTGGACGTAATCCGTTGTTACTAGTCATCCCATGTCATAGAGTAATACGTAAGAATGGTCAGTTAGCTGGTTTCGCTGCTGGCGGCACGTTAAAAAAAGAGATTTTAAACATTGAGAGGAAATAAATGGTGAGAAAAAAAGCATTTTTCGGTGGTGGATGTTTTTGGTGTTTAGAGGCGGTATTCTTGAAATTGGTAGGAGTTGAGGAAGTGCTCTCCGGATATATGGGCGGTGAATTACAGAATCCAACTTACGAGCAAGTGTGTTCAGGAACAACCGGCCATGTGGAGATAATCTGTATTGACTACACTCCTGATAGCATTAGTTACGAAACCCTTTTAAAGGTTTTTTTTTCTACACATGATCCCACGACTTTAAATCGACAGGGCAACGATGTAGGCTCTCAGTACAAATCGGTTGTTTTCTTCAACAACTCCGATGAAGAGAATATGGCCATGCAAGAAATAGCATATCTCGAGAATCAAGGTATTTTCAGAAATCCCATTGTGACCGAGCTATCCCAAGCAAAACCCTTTTATCCTGCTGAACATTATCATAAAAATTACTATGCTAATAATCCCTATCAACCATACTGCAGAGCGATCATTGAGCCCAAAATTCGGAGCTTTACGGATGAATGGAAATCATTTCTCAAATCGTGAGTTTGTTAAAATTTCCTGGTCGAGTGGTAATTCAATAATAATAATCTACAATGTAGATTATTTGTATTAGTCCAAGCATTCATAAAATAGAGGGAGATAAAATGAGTCAAGTGGAGAAAAATAGGCAATCTATTCAAAGAAATAGAAAGAGGATATTTAAAATAGACTTAGAGGTGATGTTCAACCAATCATTTGTCGATCAAACTAGAGCCAAGATCGAAGAAAATAGGTTCATGATTTTAAGTAACTATGCAGCTGCGTTCATGGGCAATCGGCATCTAGCAAATCATAATTCCGATGAAATTTTTAAAAATAGGCAAGCTATCTTGACTAATGCTGAACCAGAGGGCGAGGTGCAAGAAAATTACGTTCAAGCTCAAATAAATAGAGCCTCTCTAGACTATTTGTCCCACAAATCGGATATTAATTCGGCGGCTCTAGAAATCAGTGAGAAAATGGCAGATATAAACACTCTATTGATAGATGTAAATCAAAAAATTATGGCGGTTAATGACGATATCGTGAGATTTAATTCCGAACAAATCAATGTAAACAAAGAGCTTATTGCTGGCTCCCTTCGACCTGCTGAAGCGACCGCGGGTGATAATGCTGTGCTGATTTCAGAGAACCATGATTCGATGAATAAACTGGAAAAAAATATCGAAATAAATCGAGAAAGGATGCAAAAGCTAATGGAGGTATCCAAAGCTAATTCAAGAAGGATTTCAAAAGATAAACAGGAAATTTCAGAGCGTAGGTTATTGATTCACAGAAATAAGGAAAATATAGAGGAGAATAGGTCGGCTATAATAGGTCAGACGCAATCGTAAACATGATGGCTCGAGGCATTAAGCTATTAAATCTTGTTATGTCAGGATGAGCTTAGATTAAAAATTTTTAATATAGTACTCATTACAAAAACTTTTTGCCATTGGCATAAATGCGAAGAAGTGCTCCTCAAGTTTATGATAGTTTCGGTCCAAATCTTTTATGCTATGGCTAAAATCAACCTCTTTCTTAAATCGCTTGCCCAGAGCCACTAGTACCCGTTCAAGATTTTGTTTTTTTTTACACAATAAAAGCCAATCATTTTTTATCATTTTCGGGGCTACCAATTGAAATGCGTGTGGCAGTTCTGAGAGTCGGTCGTTAATTAGATTGTAAATCTTTTCAGTAAAATTTTTTAAAGGTGTTCTGTGAAACAAAGCCCAGTTATTTGATAAAAAGTGATCATAAAAAACATCAATTATTATTCCCGAATATCTTCGGTAGGACGGATTAATCAGAAGTGCGGATTTTTTAACTTCTAAGTTATTATCAGTGAAGGAGTCTAGTTTTCTGTGGAGCATAATTGATCTATTGAAATAACTGTCGTAGGTTTTTATCGGTCCTTTGACAAAGTCGCCCAAAATAGTACCGAGTATAATGTCATCATTGTTGGGAGATAAGTAGAGGTGTCCAAGGTGATTCATAAGAATGACTGTACCAAAGCGATAATTTTATTAAAATAATAACATAATGAATATTAAAGATTTAAAAGATCCAAGATTACATAAGGCAGAATTAAAAAATGAAATGGTAGATATCTTATCGAGGATCGTAAATTCAAATGCTCTAAATAGGAGGCCACTACTCGTTGATTTGGTAAAGCTCATTGAGGAAAAACTCGATAAAGGTGAGGAAAACAACTTGAGGAGAATCCTCACAAACCCCGGTTCTCCAAAAGAAAAAGGAGTCCTTATCGAAGCTCTTGATCACTGTGTCAGCGGATCTTATTTTGGAGGTTCACTACAAGGTTTACTTTTTGCTATACCAGTAATAGTGATATCAGCAGGGAAGGTAAACCAGAGGGTGCCGATGACGGTCCCATCTGATTTTGATATTCACAATCTTTTTGACGAGGTAGGGGCCATAGCAAATGCTAAAACCATCGGTTTTTCAGATGCATTAACCTCGATTAATGCCTTGGAAAGAGTTTCTTGGATTGACCTTATGAGATGCAACCATCAATCAGATCTTGCTGGAGTCACTCTTAACGATTTTCCTCCCGCTGACCTGACCCTCGACACGGATGGAGAGAAGATCCACCTGAGATACATAGTTGGCCTTTCCGTTACCTCGACCAGACTCGCTAAATTTACAGAGAGTGCAGCTAATCTTTCAAGGTGGGCGACAAATTTTACCCGGCGATTTGATAAGTTTGTCAATAGAAGTGGCTTGGAGCTTCTTGCGATTCCGCGCCGACCTGCAAGTTTACCTCGGGCCATTTACGATGGTATTTGGGCTATCAACGAGCTTGGGTTGCAATTATTTTTGAGCTCCACTCTCCGGCAGGCGAGGCTTAAATTTGGGGAACCCGAGGTTTCTATTTCCTCTTGCTCTGACAACACTGTTCGAATTAGGTGTACTTCGGTTTTTGATGACACCTTCGACCAGACCTATGGATGGAATCTATCCGAAGTTGATGATTTCGATTCAGTCATTCAATGCATTCGTGATCTTCTGACGGATTGTGGGATCACCTATGCGGATGTTTCAAGGGAAATCAATGAGGTCGGGTAACGTAAGATGAATTAAGCAGTTTAGGACTAAATTTGTTAGTATCTAATTTAAATTTTGATGTTAATGGGGGAAAAATGACAAAAGCAATTCGATTTCATCAGACGGGAGGTCCAGAGGTCTTGGTTTACGAGGACGTTCAAATTGGTTCCCCTGGGGTGGGGCAGGCTCTTGTAAGAAATAAGGTCATAGGTCTCAATTTTATAGATACATATCATAGAAGCGGGCTTTATCCCCTGCCACTGCCCCATGGTGTTGGTATGGAGGCATCAGGTGTAGTGGAAGCTGTGGGAGGCGGTGTTACAAATGTTGTGCCCGGTGATCGAGTTGCTTACTGTGCTGGCCCACCTGGGGCTTACTCAGAGGAAAGAATTATTGCCGCTGATCGCTTGGTCAGGTTGCCATCATCCATCGAGCACGAAGAGGCTGCGGCGGCGATGCTCAAAGGACTGACCGTTTGGTATTTGACCAGAAGAACTTATCGGGTCAATCCCGGAGAAACTGTGCTTTTTCACGCGGCCGCCGGTGGAGTTGGCCTGATAGCTTGTCAGTGGTTGAAGGCTTTGGGGGCAAAGGTGATAGGAACTGTCGGCTCCGATGAAAAGGCCGAGATTGCAAAGGCCAATGGGTGCGATCACACAATTGTATACACTAGGGAGAATTTTGAGGAGAGGGTCATGGAAATTACCGATGGCCAAAAGGTGCCAGTGGTTTATGACTCTGTCGGAAAGGATACTTTTCGCGGTTCGTTGAAATGTTTGAAGCCGAGGGGGTTGATGTGTGTCTTCGGAAATGGATCAGGTCCGGTGGAGGACTTTGATCTCAACGAATTAGCAGGAGCCGGTTCGTTGTACGTTACCCGACCAACCCTAATGACTTATACTGCCGCAAGAGCTGATTTAATTGAAGGAGCCTCCGACTTGTTTTCGCTTGTTGAGTCCGGTGAAATAAAAATCGATATTCATCAGACCTATGGTCTTTCAGACGCAGAGCAGGCACATCGAGATCTTGAGGGAAGAAAGACCACAGGTTCGACGATTCTTATTCCTTGACTGGTTCTTAAAAATAGGTGAATTTTTATGATTGATGATCTTAAGGGTAAAGTGGTCTTGATAACAGGAGCCAGCACTGGTATCGGGGCAGCTGTTGCAAAGGGTTTTGGGGAAAACGGATCGAGGGTGGCTGTTCACTATAATAAGAGCAAAATTGAAGCAGATCTAGTTGCGAAAAGTATCGTTGAGTCTGGAGGAGAGGCTATCACTATACAGGGGGACGTAAAAGACTCTAAGGTTTGCAAGATGCTTGTTGAAAAAACATACGATCATTACGGGGGCATAGATGTTCTAGTCAATAACGCTGGTGGTTTGATTCAGCGTATGCCGGTAGAAGAAATTACAGACGAGTTATTTAGTGAAGTGATAGATTTAAATAGTCGTTCAGCGATGATCTCTACTGGAGCCGCCGTTCGTAAAATGAAACAAGCCGGAAAAGGCGGGGTGATTATTAACGTGACTTCCATAGCAGCTCGTCATGGAGGAGCTGGAGGATCCGTTCTATACGCATCCTCCAAGGGATTTATTTCCACTATGACCCGGGGTTTTGCAAAGGAATTGGCTGAGGCAGGAATTAGAGTCAATGCTGTGTCCCCCGGAGTAATATTAACTCCATTCCATGATAGATACTCTAGCCCGGAGCTCTTGGAGACATTCAAGGCCGCTGTCCCTATGGGCAGGCTTGGAGAGAGTGAGGAATGTGTTGGAGCATTCCTCTTTCTTGCCTCTGATCAATTGAGCGGATACATGACAGGGCAAATTATTGAGGTCAACGGAGGGCAATTAATGCCTTGAGAAGAGAGTCATAACTACAACAATATTATGAACACTGGAGAAGTGGCTCGCAAGTTGGTCGAGCAAAGGCGCAGCCTTACCCCAATTAACATTTGCCCCGAAGCTAGGCCTGGTAATGAGTTCGAGGGGTATTTGCTACAGGAAGAGGTGAGCCAACAACTTGATTTGGCAGGGTTAGGTTGTCCGGTTGGCCATAAAATTGGTTGCACCACGCCAGTGATGCAAAAATTTTTGGCAATAAAAAATCCATGCGCGGGAATTGTTTTTCAAAAAACAGTAAACCAAAACAGGGTTGAGATACCCGCGAGCGGATTTGTAAAATTGGGAATTGAGTGTGAAATAGGTGTTTTTATCAAATCAGATATTCATCCGCAGAGTGGTTTCCACGATATTGAGAGATTGAGCAACCAAGTCGACTCAGTCATGGTTGCCATGGAAATTGTTGATGATAGATATCTGAATTATAGGCAGCTAGGGGTTCCCACATTGATAGGAGACAATTTTTTCAACAGCGGTTGTGTCCTTGGTGAGCGACAAAAAAATTGGCGAGATATCAAGTTGGATGAAATATTCGGGAAAACTATTATAAATGGAAAAGTCGTGGGTACAGGATTCGGAGAGACCATAATGGGGCATCCATTAAAAGCCCTTCTATGGCTGGCGAATAGTCGGTCCAATCGTGGTTTGGGGATAAAAAAAGGCGAGTTTGTGCTGCTTGGAAGTTTGGTTGAAACTAAATGGCTTTCTAAGGGAGACCACGCTGAAGTTTTTGTTGATCAGCTGGGTCGGGTAAATTTATTTGTTGGTTAGCCGATGAATCTTTATCCGGTTTAGAAATACTCCTTCACACCATCAGCTTGGAGGTAATAGGCGGTAGATGCCATTTCGTTTTCAAGCAACGTGGTCTCTATCTTGCCGGTAATCCAAACGGGGGACTCCATATTTCTGACAACATCGAGCCCCTTTGGATAATCTACAAGTATGATCTGATTGGGTGGGGGCGGAGGAACGTGAATGCACGCACCAAAAAAGGGCACAAGAAGAAACTGAGTTATAGCTTGATCTCGAAATTCCAAAGGCACTACAAATCCAGCTATCCTGATAAGTTGCCCATTCATTTCTGGTATCACGTTTGTTGAAGTTAATGCTTGTTGATATATTCCTTCTTCTAAGGGGTTGGTTTTTCCAGAGTGATCAATTATTAAATCAATGGTGGACAAAATTTCGGCCTCTTTTTCAGGAATAAGCTCGAACCACTCTACAGTTTTATAGCCTCTTGCTGTATTCTCCTCGGCTAGAGTTAACCCGATGCAAGTAACGTTGAAAATCAGACTACATGAGACGATAAATTTCATAAAATTCCTTGATATCCGGCGGTTCAGCGTTTATAAAATATCTGAGTGCTGGGGTGCTCTGGAACCAATTATCTGCAAGATCATTGTTGATCCGAGTACAAAATTAAGCTGAAGCGCAAATCGGAGTTATTTTTCCGATCTTTACAAACCCCTTTTTCTATACCTATAATAAGCTATGAAAATAATCTTGTCGAATACTATGAGTTTAATATGCGGTTTGTCGGGGAAAAAAACAGCCATGTATGTAGTATTGGTCCTCTTCTCATGCGCCGCAGCTTTTTGGGGAGAGCGGGGAGCCACAGCGGCCGATATTGCTGGATACATGGATTACAAAAAAAAGCTTGAAGCTCAGGAAAAAGCACTTGAAGGTATTCAAAAAATCGACAACTTGGCCCAAAATGGGGATGTTGATGCTCAATACGAACTAGGAATGGCATACAAATACGGTTGGGGAATAGAGAAGAGTGATCGGGATGCTGCTTTGTGGTTTAGGGAGGCTGTTGACCAGGGGCATCCGAGAGCGCATTTTGAACTTGGACTAATGTATGAGTTTGGAGAAGGGGTTCCGGTAAATTTAAAGCGAGCTCATTCTCTATATCAAGAAGCGGCGAGACAAGATGTAAGAGAAGCACGAATTAGCCTAGCACTTATAAGAGGTAAGATGTTGAAGGTCGAAGAATATTTGCGGAATCACCACAGGCCAGATTATAATAGCCAGTGATCGTAAGTAGCATGAGTGAAGGCGGGGTACAGTTTTAGTTAATTGCACTCAATTAATTACAAGATTATTGAATCATAGATATCAAAACGGGGAAGGTTATGAAAAATAAAGTAATAATGCTTGTGTCGGGAATCGCCATGGGATTGGTGCTAACAAATGCCTCAGCATGCACGGTGGAGGATTGGAAAGCGTGTAAGGGCAAGCCTTGGGTTGACGGTGATGTGATGGATACACCTTTGGGGTCAAAGTGGTGGCCCAACCCTTTATGGGGTGGCGATGATGAGGCAGGATCAACAAATTGGTATACCAAGCCAGATGTCGTTTTGAGAGCGATTGCTCAAGTGAAAAAAGGTAAAACGATGAAAATCGGTCAGCCATACTCGGGAGATATGCCACTTTTTGGATCAAGAACTTTTGCACTGAGAATACCAGGTTCACCAACAGGCGGGCCATACGGACCAAACCAGGTGATGTGGTACGATGAAATGCTGACGGCAGAAATCGGTCAGGTTGGTACCCAGTATGATGGACTCGGGCACATAGGGGTTCAAGTCGGTGCAATAGGCGACAAAACAGAGATGCGTTTTTACAATGGCGTCACAGTCCAGGACATGCAGGGTTCCTACGGATTGGTAAAGCTAGGAACCGAGAAATTGAATCCAATAATCGCTCGTGGTGTTTTGATTGATATCGCAGCGGCGAGAGGCGTTGAGGCCATGGAAAAAGGGGATGAGATAACCATGGCTGATGTCAAAGCTGCTCTCAAAAAGCAGGGTATGAGCGATTGGAAGTGCCAGCCAGGGGATGCCTTTGCATTTCGTACTGGATGGCCTAAATACTGGGCCAAGGACAATGCCAAATACAACTCCGGCGAGCCTGGGGTAGGCATGGAAGTGGCGAGATGGTTGGCTGAAGATTGTAAAGCCGGTGTTGTTGGGGCTGACACTTGGGCTGTAGAGGCGGTGCCGAACCCAGATCCAGCTTGTGTTTTTTGTGTGCACCAGTATTTCCTAGCACGCCATGGAATTGCTATTCAAGAGAACTTGAGTTTGGATGGTTTGGTCAAAGAAGGAGTTTATGAATTTATGTGGACCTACTCTCCAGTGCCCATTGTCGGAGCTACAGGTTCAATCGGAAACCCAGTCGCCACCTGGTAAGGTTCCAAATTTAGCTATACAAAAAAGGGGAGCACGACTCCCCTTTTTTTGTGATCTCAAATAAGGTATCGTAGGCAGGAAAGTAATGATTACTGATAATCAAATTGAAAAATATAAGTCGTCTGGTTTTCTGGTTGTGGAAAATTTAATTTCGGCTAGCCTTCTGAGACGCATAAGAGCCACAGTATCTCGGATTACTGAATCCGCAAAGGGCTTAGAGAACCATGATCACATTTTTGATTTTGAGCCATCTCATACACCCGATTCGCCGAGGGTTCGCAGAATAAAAACACCGCATAAATTAGATGAGATTTTCTGGGAAGTATTGCGACAACCTGAAATGAAGATTGTATTAAAGAAACTTCTGGGTCCCAATGTTAGATTACACGGGTCCAAACTTAATATCAAAGCACCGAAATATGGTGCTCCAGTCGAGTGGCACCAAGATTGGGCTTTTTATCCCCATACAAACGACGACATCCTCGCAATTGGGGTTATGCTAGACGATGTAGATCAAGAAAATGGTCCCATGTTGGTTATGCCGGGTACTCATAAAAATGAAAAAATTTGGAATCATCATTTGGACGGGCATTTTTGTGGTGCAATAAATCCCGAAGAAGCCACAGACCTATCTTTCTCGTCAGCAATTGCGTGCACCGGAAAAGCGGGGTCATGCTCTTTTCATCATGTTCGCCTGGTTCACGGATCAGCCCAGAATTTATCAAAAAAACCAAGGCATCTGCTTCTGTATGAGTGTGCCGCCGCCGATTCTTGGCCATTGGTTAACTTTAGAAATTTAGAGGAATTTGACAGCAGGCTACTGTTTGGAGAAACTAATTTAACACCGCGAAATACGGAAGTGCCGATTAGGATGCCCTTACCGCCCGCCCGGGGTCAGGGGTCTATCTATGAAAACCAAAGTGCGGTAAAACATCGTTATTTTGATATAAAGTAGGGTGGACTTGCAGAAATGTCATCGATAATTAGTACGCTAAAACCGAACCTAGGGTTAACTTCTGAAGAAACCCGGGAATACCATGAGCAGGGTTATTCTTTTCCCCATAGAGTTCTTAGCCTAAAAGAGGCTAACTACTATCGGAAAAAACTCGAGGATCATGAAGATAAAAACGGGTTGATAATGAAGTCACCATACTCCAACAAGCCCCACTTAGTGTTTACATGGGTACACGAACTAATTCATAATTCCAAAATTCTCTCTCTAGCAGAGAGTATTCTGGGACCAAATCTCCTAGTGTGGGGAACAAATTTTTGGATTAAAGAGGCAAATGATTCGGCTTATGTATCTTGGCATCAAGATTCAACCTACTGGGGGCTCTCAAGCCCAGATGTAATGACGGTTTGGGTCGCACTTTCTCCGAGTAAGAAAGAGAACGGAGTCATGCGGGTAGTTTCTCACTCGCATACTAAAGATCAAATGGCGCATAAAGATACATTCGCTAAAGATAACCTACTCACTCGTGGACAGGAGGTAGAAATTGAAGTGGATGAATCACAGGCGGTTCATATGGAGCTGGAGCCCGGTGAGGTGTCTTTACATCATGTGAAATTAGTTCACGGATCAAATGCCAATTCCTCAAGCTCTAGGCGTGTAGGACTGGCTATCAGAATGATTCCCACTCATGTTAGGCAAACAGAGGGACCTAAAGATTTTGCGACTCTTGTTCACGGAAAAGATAGCTTCAATCATTTTGAATACGAACGTGCTCCCCAGAGAGATTTAGGGGAAGACGAAAAAGAGGAACACAAGAGGGTCAACGAGATTAACCAAAAGATACTATATCGTGGGGCTGAGCAATCCGCCCCCTAAAAGAAAAACAAAGAATATCCAGGCCTATTAATAGCTTGGTAAAGATGAAAAGCGCTTATTTCCCTCTTATTGTTTTGCTCTTTGGGAGTCTGCTTACTAAAGCCGAAGAACACTCAGAACAGGCGTTCTACTCTCAAGCCGTGGATCGATTGGTTGTTCAACATGATGCAGAATTACCAATTGCTATAGGGGCCTTAGTGGTAAAACAAGCGGGGCTGATTATCATTAGAGAGGAATTGGAAGCTTACGGAGTAAGAAAAGGTTTTGATGCCTCGTGGAGCAATGACGCAGGAAAGTGGAAAAAGGCTGAAAAGCTTTTAATAAAAATATTAGATCGAATTATAGATACCAAAATAAAGAACCCAAACTGGGTCCATAATGCACTATATCAAGCAATCTTAAACGGGATCACACTTGAAGAGGTAGAGGCGATTTCTGCCCATTTTCAGACGGATGTTGGCAGCATGCAAAGACAGATAATTGATATGAGCATCATTGCGGAAACCCTTCAGCTAGCCTATACAATTAGCAGGACCATTGACATTCATTTGAAAGGTAGCGAGCGAGAGTATAAGAATCTGCAACAGGTTTGGTGGGAAAGGAAGCCAGAATTTGGTGTAAACAAAAAAATTTATGCAGACCCAGCAGTCAGAGAATTTGCAGGGCAGGAAACAGGAAGGAAATACGGACGTTTAATTTCTATGCAAGGTATTGGCGGAATGATGTCATATATCAGGGATATTATTGTCGAGGTACAGATTGAGTTATCCAGCAGTATTAAAACAATCGATGGACTTGGTCGGGGCGATAACCGTATTGGACTGAACAGGAAAAGTTAGCTATTTAGTTATGAGCTACACGAGAGTTTTGAGCATCCGGGTTTTCCGACGGCCCAATCTGGTCTTTTATTAAAGAGATCTACCCACTCAGGATGCTCGTTATAAGGGAGCTTTATTACATCCATCAACTTACTAATGCCACTAAAGTCTCCTCGCTCTGCTTGATCTATGACATTTTGACTTAGATAGTTTCTAAGAATAAAGTTGGGGTTGTTGAGCTTCATTATTTGCTCCCTCTGTTGGGGATCTAAAGTATTATTTTTGATTCTTTTAGCGTAATTATCGAGCCAAATGGTTAATCTCTTATTGTTTAAGTGTTTTAGCGATGCGTTATAAAAGACCTTATCAAAAGCATAAGCATCAGGACTGTCGACATTTATGTTGCTCAGGACTCTAAAAAAATTAGTCATATCCATTTGGGAATCCTCAAGGAGGTCGTATAGATCCTCAACCATTGGTAAGTCCTCTTTGCGGATCTGATCGAGCCCAAGTTTTTTTGCTGTCAGTAGACTATTACTTTCTATAAATTTTTTTCTATAATGTTCCAAAGCGTCGTCTATAAAATTTTTCGAGCCGAATAGGAAATCAGTAGCCAAACCGAGCTTGTGTAGATTCCAAAGAGCCACATCTGGTTGGGCTCCAAAGCGGTAACGTGACTCCATCAAATCTGTTGTATTTGGTGTCCAATTTCTATCAAAATTATCAAGCCACCCGTATGGCCCATAATCAATTGTAAGGCCTAGGATAGACATGTTATCGGTATTTAGGACGCCATGGACGAACCCGACCCTCATCCACTGTGCCACTAGATAGGCGGTTTTTTCACAGATCTCTAGAAACCATTTTTCGTAGATATTTAAGGCACTGTCCCCATTCTCTGTATTTAAGTGGGGAAAATAGTGTTTAATAGAGTAGTCAACTAGCCTCCGAGTTAGCTCTAGATTGCCCCTGAAGCTAGGTAATTCGAAGTTTCCAAAGCGAAGGAAAGTTGGAGCGACGCGACATACCACCGCTCCATCCTCCTCACGGGGATTACCGTCATAAAACATATCCCTCACTACTTTTTCTCCTGTTTTAACCAAACTTAGGGCTCTAGTTGTGGGAATACCAAGATGGTGCATCGCCTCACTGCATAGAAATTCTCGGATAGAAGAACGTAGAACAGCTCGGCCATCACCCGATCTCGAGTAGGGGGTTCTTCCACAGCCCTTAAGCTGTACTTCCCAGTTTTGATTCCCAGACCCCTTGGTCTGAAAAAGAGTAATTGCTCTTCCATCGCCAAGCTGACCTGCCCAATTTCCAAACTGATGGCCCCCGTAATTAACAGCATAGGGTTTCATGTGATCGAGCAACTTATTTCCTGACAGAATTTCAACTAATTCGGAGCGATTGATCAATAAATTACCAAGATCTAGACTCTTTGCGACCGAATCATTAAAAGCTACTATAGTGGGGTTTTGCACAGGACATGGTTTCACAAACGAAAATGCCTCCATAACCTGTCTAGGATTACCGCCCTCGACCATGTCGCCGGGTAATTCATCACAGAATGTATTGTGAATATTCACGGCCTTTGAACTACGAAATTTTACTCATCATTTGCCTTAAAACCTGTAAAGCGCTCGAAGTTGAATACTATCTGCTGAAACCTTTGTAGAGTCTACGCTTGTTGTATTTGTTTCCTCAATTCGCTCATAAGAAATTCCAATGAATCCCGACCTAAGATTAATATCAACTCCCGTTTCGAAACGCCAACCGGTCGATTGAGAATTTTTCCAAGATGTCGAGAAGGTGGTAGTGGGATCAACAACGTAGGACGCTGTAATATCAGAGCCCGTGCTTTTGTCGTCACCATATTCAATTTTTGTGAAAGGTCTTAGAAGCCCATATTTAGAAAACTTTTGAGTATCGATCTGCAGCCCCAAATGCCCTTTTTTTAAGGTGATATGTTGGGAACCGAATGATAAGGCTGCATTTGGCGATCCACCATGTTCATCATATGAACCAAAACGGGTATACCCCAAGGCAAGGTTAGCATAGGGGGATATCACGGTTTTTCCAATTTGGAATTCCCTTACTAAAGTTGTAGTTTGGTAGAACTGGTAACCAGTTCGTTCACCCTTGAAAACGGTTTTTCTGCTTGTGGTCCTTTGTATATCCATTACTAGCTCATTAAATCCTACAGCAGCATCAAAGTAAGTTTTGTTATCCCTGGACCAACTGCCGTAAGCGGTAAGGCCTTGAGAGTCGGTATGCACGAAACTTCCAACACCAACATCATTTTTCTCTCGATCTGATCTAACCGAAATGCCAAATAATCGAGATTCATCAATCTTTTTATCGACTCCAACAGTTATACCGTCGGTGGTGAATTCAGATCCGTTGGTTGACGCTGTGGCATCGGTTTTACCAATGATAATAGTACCTGCTGTCCATATCGCCCATTGTTTTCCGAGCAATTCGCCGCTTGGGTTTATGACCCCCCTCGCCAATCGATCCAAAAATCCATCTTCAATCTCCATTAAAGCCTGGATCGGCGGGTATGATAATGCTTTTGTAATTTCTGGATCGGAAAACTTAAGTTCAATACCTTGAGATGATAAATTTGATGCTCTGCGGTTTCTACGAAATTGCATCATCCGACTCGCAACTGGAACCAATGAACCGAAAACTGCCCTGTTAGCCAACTCTGCCTGTGCCTCAACCAATCCTATTATTACCGGATCTTTCTTCAGTGGATTAGCCACTGAGACTTCAGTAGTAAAATTCCAGACCGTATTGTCACTTATGCCAACGTGGGGATCACCCACGGAGTCTTTGAGGGCACCTGCATCAATAAGGATGTGGTAAGCGGTGTTCTTCAGAAAAAAATCAGATGGAGTTATTTTAATCGTTTGAGTGCCCGAGCCCGATACTTGATCACTCAAGATATCTATGGTTTCCAGCACTGAGCCGTCACTGCTTTTAACAATAGTAAGATCACCAGAGCCAACGGTCATAGGGCTTGCAAATTCCATCGTTAAAAGAGTTTCAATAGAAATTTCAGTTGAGTTGTCAGCAGGGATCGTTGATGACATTCCCGGTAAGGTTCTAGTAGAGAAATTCCACGTGGTTGAGTCAGATATTCCTGAAAACGCTTGCCCAGAAGTCACACTTGTGAAAGCTGTATTATCAATTTGTACGTGGTAATCGGTCGTTTCCATGAGGGGGTTTTCCCAAGATACATTTATTGTGTCAGTACCACTTCCTGTGACTTGCGTACCGGCAACATTAATGGATTCTACGATTTGGTTGGTAGAGGTTTTTATTAATTTTATAGCTCCCGTTCCAACATTTACGGTTTCTGAAAATACGATAGTTAACTTTTGAAGGACTTTTACTCCGGTTGCGTTATCAGCGGGTGTAGGATTTAATATCGCTGGTAAATCGTCCGTTCGGAAATTCCATGTGGTTTGATCAGAAATGCCCGCGAAGCCTTTACCGCTACTAACGCTGGCAAATGCGGTACTATCTATTTGTACACAATAATCGGTGCTATTCTCTAATGCATTTTCCCAAGTAGCGTTTATAGTATTGCTCCCACCACCAGTAACCTGAGGGCTGGTAACACTTATCGACTCCACCACCTCGTTAGTAGAGGTTTTGATAACATTAATGACTCCCGAGCCAACGTTGACCGCTTCCGAAAAAACGATCTGCAATTTTTGAAGGATGCTAACTCCGGTGGCATTGTCTTTTGGACTAAGGCTGCCTCCGGTGAGAGCGGGAATTCCTAG
>MDTD01053182.1_pt1 | contig 16541 bp, 16 predicted proteins | sample 811221 | NCBI WGS metagenome assembly MDTD01 (sample SAMN05326646, study PRJNA326480) | marine metagenome | isolation source: seawater | place: Pacific Ocean: South West | collected 2011 | reverse complement strand
TGCGGCTCACGACGTGTGGACGATGAGTACGTCGGATTTCGAGCGGCGTGCGACGTTGGCGGGCACCGACCCGAGCAGTCGCCCGGCGATCGTGCTCAAGCCGACGTTGCCGACGACCAGCAGGTCGGCCCCGACTTCCTCAGCCAGGTCGACGAGCGCATCCACGGGCGCTCCGACGACTGCCTTCTCTTCGATGTCGGGCGCACCGGCGGCCTTCGCCCGCTCACGTGCCTCCCGCAGGATCGCGTAGATCGGCGCGTTGCCCGACATCTTGTAGCCCTCGTCCTTGAGGACGTCAGCGGCGCGCTGATCCTCGCTCTGCGGGAAGTAGGCCGTTGCGATGACGAGTTTCGCGTTCGACCCGGCGGCGATCTGTCCCGCGCGGTCCACGGCACGCAACGACGAATCTGATCCGTCCGTACCAACCACCACGGTTTGATAGGCGCTCATCCATATCCTCCCAGTGTCAGTTGCAACGCCACAGACAGTAACCCGGCACCAGGCGAACATGGGTGCGAATCACCACACCCGCGGTCCATTCGCCCTGGATGCGGCCTCACCGGAATTGGCAACATCACGATGCCCGATCAGGGGTGACGGCCGATACACCGGGGTGCGCGGCACCCGGAAACCCGGGGAATCATGCACTGCGGCAACGAATATCTCTGTGCGTCAGTTTTGCTAGACAGCGAGGATCGCCGCTGTCGGCGGAATGCACTGCGGCCGCGGCGGGTTCGGACCACCGAGGCACTCCCGCCCGGTTCCGCGGACGCTGTGGTGGAACCGGCAGCGGCATCGGGCGTCCGGCTCAGGAATCGACGCCGAGGACACGTCCGGCGGTGAACGTCGCCGCTTCGTTGATCATCCCGTTCCAGCGGTAGGCGAAATGGGCGAAGAAGTTGATTCCATTGGAGCAATAGGGGTCCCCGTTCGCGCACAGGTCGATCGCACGGTCGCCGTAGAGCGGGCTGATCTGGGTGAGCGGCCCCAGTGTCGACACGTCGCGCGAGGGATTACCGAATACCGCGATGGCGGCGATGTGGTCGACCATGGCGTCGGGCAACGGCGCCGGCCGGAAGAACCAGATGGTCCTGTTGCCGATGGTGATGAGGTCGATGACCCCCGCGCCCTGCGACATCCCACCCAGGACGATCTTGGTGTCCGGACACATGCCGGCGATGTACTGAACGTGCTTGTTGGCGTCGACGGCACCCTCCGACGTCGACTTGGAGAAGTTCCAGCTGGCGGGATAGTCGACGGCGTAGGCCGAGACTCGTTTGCCGAGTAGCTTCCATTTCAGCGAATCGACGAAGGCCTTGCCGGCCCAACCCAGTCCGGTCCGGTCCGCGGTTCCGCGGGCGAAGACCACCTCGACGTCCGGGCACGAGACAGCGGCAGCAACAGGGCCGTTGACGACAGACACAGCGGCTGCCGCGGCAGTCAATGCCGCGACCATGAGGGTGCGAGCGACCTGGAATGTGCGCACGCCGATCACGCTGACACATTGCTAGCAAATTTGCCCAGCTCGGCGATCCAAGAGTGACCCAACAGTTGCCAAGTTGTGTCGCAATGAAGCCGTCCAGTGTCTAAACGACGGGATAATCCCCCGCCGCTCAGTGAACCGCGCCGACTTCGAGCAGAAGCACGCCGACGACGATCAGCGCGATTCCCCCGAGCATGCGGGGAGTCACCGCCTCCTGGAACAGGTAGCGCGACGCCGTGGCGGTCAGTGCCACACCCGCTGCGGCCCAGATGCCGTACGCGACACCGAGCGGCATACCCGCGCGCAACGACCCGGCGAGCAGCGTGAACGCGAGGAGGTAACCGACCACGACCACGACGTAGAACGGCGGACGTCCCCGCGCCGCGACCCGAAGCGACAGCGTCGCGGTGACCTCGGTGAGGATGGCCCCGATCAACAACAGATACTGCATGCCGTCACCGGTCCGCTGCGCCCGCGCGCGGTTCTGACTCCCCCGCGCGGGATCCGGTCTCCACCAGCAAGACACCCGCGATCACACAGACCAGCCCGATACCCATGCCGGCGGTGAACGGTTCGCGGTAGATCAGCGTCGACAGCGTCGCCGTCAACGCGACTCCGCACGCGCCCCAGATCCCGTAGGCGACTCCGAGGGCCATGCCGCGCTTGAGCACCACGGTGAGGAACACGAACGACGCCAGATAGCCCGCCACCACCACCACATACAACACGGGCGTCGTCGCCGAACCCTTCAGCGACAGCGTCGCCGCCACTTCCGTCGCGATGGCCAGAGCCAGATAGAGCAGGGTCACCCGGCCGTCCTCCTTCTCGTCGCTGCCCGGCCATCATCGGCCATGCGTCGCGCAGACGCGCACCGGGCTGCCGTGATCCCGTCCGGGTCCCCCGAGCGCGCCGTTATCCACCCTGTTGATCACGGTTCGTCCTAGGGTGAGAGACGCATGGCCGGAGGACAGGAGGGCTCCGATGGGCGAGTTCGCTCAGCAAACACTCAATTCGGGCGTCGTCGTGATCAAGCCTGCGGGCCGACTCAACATGGTGGCCGCACCGTCGCTGCGCAAGGAGTTGCACGCGCTCGTCGATGGCGGCAACACCCGGGTGGTGGTCGATCTCAGCGGCACGGAGCTCATCGACTCGTCGGGGCTCGGGGCGCTGATCTCCGGGCTCAAGGTTGCCCGGCAGGCCGGTGGCGATCTGCGTATCGCCGCGCCGACCCGCCAGGTCGTGACGGTCCTCGAGCTCACGAACCTCAACCGGGTCCTCAGCGTGCACCCGTCGGCCCAAAGCGCCTTCGATGACCGGCCATGACCGGCACCGGGTGCTCGACACCACGACAGGCCCGGACACGCTGCGAGACATCCAGCGACTGTTGGACGAGGTGTGGGACGCCAACGATGTCCCAGAGACAACCCGCATGTACGCCGACTTGGCTGTCAGCGAGATCAGCGCCAACATCATCGAGCATTCCGGCGACGGCAAGTCGGTGCATCTGATGATGGACGTGGAACTGCTGCCCGACGCGGTCCGCATCACCTTCACCGACGATGGGCGACCCGCCCCCGTCGACCTCACCCGGGTGGCGATGCCCGACGAGATGTCCGAGCGGGGGCGGGGGCTGGCGATCGCCTACCGAGTGCTCGACGAGTTGTCCTACCGGCGCGACCACGACGGCAATCACTGGACCCTGGTGCGGCGTCTCGCGGAGTGAGGGTCGCGGCCACTCCTGGCCGCGGCAACCGTCCCCACCGCGACGAGCACCGCGAACGTCGTGAACAAGGCGCGTGCTGCTGTCGCGCCACCACTGTCGACGGAATTGACGACGACTCCAGCAACCGCGGCACCGAGGGCTGCCGACATGAGTTGCACGGTGTTGATGGCCGCGGCCGCGACCGGCCCCTCGCCGGGGTCGTCGACCTTGCTCATCGCCCACGCTGACAGATGCGGCCATGCCATGCCCACCCCGACGCCGCTCATCACGAGCCCGAGCGCCCATACCGCGACATATCCTGCGGACGCGTCCTGACGTTGGGTGAGGGCATTCAGCGCCAGGCCGGCGGCCATCACGACCGGCGCGATCGCCGTCACCCGCCGGATGATCCGGTCACGGCTCAGGGATGCGCTGCTGATCTCCGCCGCCGTCCAGCCCACCGCCAGACCGGCGCCCAGGAAACCAGCCGCGACGGGGGTGAGGTGTGCGAGCCGCTGCCCGAACAGCGGCACGTACATGTCGACCATCGTGCCCGCCATCAACACACCCAGCGTCGCGTACACCCACTTGAGGGGACCTGCCCCGAAGACGCTGGGGGGCAACACCGATGCGCTCACCCGCCGATCGACGACCAGGAACACCGCGAGCAGCACCGATCCTGCGCAGGCCAGCCCGACTGTCATCGCCATGTCCTGGACGACGCCGGCCACGCTGATGAGCAACGCGGCCACGCCCAGCAGGAGAAGCGACCACACCGGAATCCTCCGGTGCACAAGGGACGCGGGAGCACCAGGTTGGGCCGGCAGCGAGAGCGGCACCAGCACCGCCATCCCCGCGACCATCACGACCAGCACCCCGAAAGCCCAGCGCCACGAACCGTACTGGGCGAACAGCCCGCCGGCCGCGGGCCCAACGAGCGTTCCGACCCCCCACATGGCCGACACCAGCGCCGATGCCTTCGTCCACAGCACCGCCGGCAGTGCGGTGTTGATCACCGCGTAGGCCAGGCCGGCGAGCAGACCACCGGCGACCCCCTGCACGGTGCGGCCGACGAGTAGCGCGGCCATGCTCGGCGCGAGGGCGCAGCCCAGGCTCCCGACGCCGAACATGCTCAGCGCCATCAGATATGACCGCCGCGGACCCCACCGGGTGAGCACGGTGCTGACGGTCGTCGCGGCCACCACCGAGCCGACGAGGTAGACCGTGGTCACCCACGAGTAGAACCGGCGCCCTCCGATGTCGGCCACAGCGCTGGGCATCAGGCTGATGGTGAGGAACTCGTTCGTCGCGTACAGCGCCACGCCTCCCGCCAGCACGGCGGCCGCCCCGAGGTTCCTGGGGCCCAGGAGGTCTCGCCAGCGTCCAGCGGCCACTGCCGCGATCTCGGTCACGACGACGACCGTAAGACCTCAACAGCCGTTGAGGTCAACTCATTTGAGGCCGGCCGCGTCCATCCCCCGCAGTTCTTTCTTCAGATCAGCGATCTCGTCGCGGATCCGGGCCGCCAGCTCGAACTGCAAATCGCGTGCGGCGACCATCATCTGCTCGGTCAGGTCCTTGATGAGATCGGCCAGTTCGGCCCGCGGCATGTTCGTCGTATCGCGTCCCTCCACGACGCCGGCACTCACCGCGCGACCGGGTGCGCCTTGCGCCCGGCGGCCGCGGGAGGCGTTCCGGCCGGAGCCGCCGACCTCTACCGACTCGGTGTCGTCGGCTTCGCGGTACACCTGGTCGAGGATGTCGGCGATCTTCTTGCGCAACGGCTGAGGGTCGATCCCGTGCTCTTCGTTGTAGGCGATCTGTTTGGCACGACGACGCTCGGTCTCGTCGATCGCTTCCTTCATCGAGTCGGTGATCCGGTCGGCGTACATGTGCACCTCGCCGGAGACGTTGCGCGCCGCGCGGCCGATGGTCTGGATGAGGCTGCGGGGCGAGCGCAGGAACCCCTCCTTGTCGGCATCGAGAATCGCCACCAACGACACCTCCGGCAGGTCGAGGCCCTCGCGCAGCAGATTGATCCCGACCAGAACGTCGTACTCCCCCAGCCGCAGCTGGCGCAACAGCTCGACCCGGCGCAGTGTGTCGACCTCGGAGTGCAGGTAACGAACCCGGATGCCCATCTCGAGCAGGTAGTCGGTCAGGTCCTCGGCCATCTTCTTGGTCAAGGTGGTCACCAGCGTGCGCTCGTCACGTTCGGTGCGAAGGCGGATCTCCCCGATCAGGTCGTCGATCTGACCCTTCGTCGGCTTGACGATGACCTGCGGGTCGACCAGGCCGGTCGGACGGATGACCTGCTCGACGAACTCGCCGCTGGTCTGGCTCAGCTCATATGGGCCCGGGGTCGCCGACAGATACACCGTCTGACCGATGCGGTCTGCGAACTCCTCCCAGGTCAGCGGACGGTTGTCGACCGCCGAAGGCAGACGGAACCCGAAGTCGACCAGATTGCGTTTACGTGACATGTCGCCCTCGTACATGCCACCGATCTGCGGCACGGTGACGTGCGACTCGTCGATGACGAGCAGGAAGTCCTCGGGGAAGTAGTCCAGCAGAGTGGCGGGCGCGGTTCCCGGGCCCCGCCCGTCGATGTGACGTGAATAGTTCTCGATACCCGAACAGAAGCCGACCTGGCGCATCATCTCGACGTCGTAGTTTGTGCGCATGCGGAGCCGCTGGGCCTCCAGCAACTTGCCCTGGCCCTCCAGTTCGGCCAGTCGCTCCTCCAGTTCGGCTTCGATCGTCGAGATCGCGTGGGCCATTCGTTCGGGTCCGGCGACGTAGTGGGTGGCCGGGAAGATCCGCAGCGAGTCGACCTTGCGGACAGTGTCACCGGTCAGCGGGTGCAGGTAGTACAGTTCCTCGACCTCGTCGCCGAAGAACTCGATGCGCACGGCCAGTTCCTCGTAGGACGGGATGATCTCGACGGTGTCTCCGCGCACCCGGAAGGTTCCGCGGGTGAAGGACATGTCGTTGCGGGTGTACTGCACGTCGACCAACAACCGCAGCAGCGCGTCGCGCGGGACCTCGTCGCCTACCTTGAGTTCCACGGAGCGGTCCAGGTAGGACTGCGGGGTGCCCAGACCGTAGATGCAGGACACCGACGCCACCACGACGACGTCTCGGCGCGACAGCAGGCTCGATGTCGCCGAATGCCGTAGCCGCTCCACATCGTCGTTGATCGAGCTGTCTTTTTCGATGTAGGTGTCCGTCTGCGCGATGTACGCCTCGGGCTGGTAGTAGTCGTAGTAGGAGACGAAATACTCGACAGCGTTGTGCGGCAACATCTCCCGCAGCTCGTTGGCGAGCTGCGCGGCCAAGGTCTTGTTCGGAGCCATCACCAACGTGGGCCGCTGCAGGCGCTCGATGAGCCATGCTGTGGTCGCCGACTTGCCGGTCCCGGTGGCGCCGAGCAGCACGACGTCGTGCTCGCCCGCGCGGACACGGCGCTCGAGCTCGTCGATCGCCGCCGGTTGGTCGCCCGCGGGCTGGTATTCGCTGACGACCTCGAACCTGCCGCCTGCCCGGACGACCTGGTCGACGGGCCGGTATTCCGAATGCGCGAGCACCGGGTGTTCAGTCGCGAAGGCCATGGCACCAGGGTAGAACCTGGCACCGACATGCCGCCTTGTCGCCGCTCGCCGGCCCGTGACCGCACCTTATGCTGGGCGACATCCATCCTCCCAAGCGCGAGACCTTCGACCTCACCACGCGCACCAACACCGATCCCAAGGGCATCAACCGGGCGGTCGACGTGTACACCGTGCAGCCGTGGGGCCTGTACATGGCCCGCCCCACCCCGGGCCGGGCACAGTTCCACTACCTGGAGTCCTGGTTGCTGCCGACGCTCGACCTGCGCGTGACGGTGTTCCACTTCAACCCCGGCCACGAGCGGGACCAGGACTTCTACCTCGACGTGGGCCGCTACTCACCGGGCCCGCAGACGTGGCGCAGTGAGGACCACTACCTGGATCTGGTGGTTCGAACCGGCAGATCGGTCGAGGTCACCGACGTGGACGAGTTGCTGGTCGCCGTGCGTGACGACCTGCTCAGCCCCGAAGCCGGGGAGCGCGCAGTCCACACCGCGCTGTCCACCGTCGACGCGCTGGCCACCCACGGCCACGATCTGCACCGCTGGCTGGCCACCCGCGGCATCGCGCTGACCTGGCGCGACGCGTAGATCGAGTGGCTGGGGGTATGCCACGGGCATGCCCGAACTGCCTGACGTCGAGGGCTTCCGCGACCGGCTGTCCGCGACGTTGCCCGGCCGCCGCATCGACGTCGTCGAGGTTCGTGACTCCGGTGTGCTGCGGAACGCCTCGGCCCGTGCCCTGAACCGGGCACTGTCCGGCCATCGGTTCGAGGAGCCGAGGCGCCACGGCAAGTGGCTGCTGCTCCCCGCCGAAGGTCCGACGCTGCTGGTGCACAGCGGGATGACCGGACGCCCCTACTACACCTCCGCCGGGGACGGTGACCGCCACGACCGCGTGGTGATCACCCTGGACCGCGGTGAGCTGCACTACGCCGACCAGCGCAAACTGCGTGGCATCTGGCTGGTCGGCGACCACAGCGACATTGATGACATCGACGACGTGCTCGGTGACCAGGGTCCCGACGCGCTCGGTCTCGAGCGGCGCGCGTTCACCGAGATCCTGCAGCGCCACCGCGGCGCGCTCAAACCGACCCTCATGGACCAGTCGGTGATCGCCGGGCTGGGCAATCTGCTGGTCGACGAGATCTGCTGGCGTACGCGGCTGAACCCGAGGATCCCCATCAGCGAGCTCGGGGACAGCGACATCCGACGGTTGCACCGCGCCCTGACCAGCGTGTTGCACACCGCGGTGCGTCACGGTCGCGTTCCTGGGCTACGCCGCTGGCTCACCCGGGTCAGGGACGATACCGATCCCAGTTGCCCCCGGTGCGGCACGAGGGTGCGCCGCGGCCGAGTCGGCGGCCGCAGCACCGTCTGGTGCCCGCGTTGCCAGCCGGGCTGAGGAGGTCTCCGCGGGGCGGGTAACGAACCGGCGGCCGCGCGGCGATGATCTTGATGATGACGACGACCGCCTCCCCCAGCGCCTGTGATCGACAGCGACGGGAAGTTGTAATGTCGGCAGTCATGAGGTTGGTTCCGCGCAGATGGCCGCTACCGGTCGCCGTCGCCGTGGCGTTCACCCTGCTGACTGCCCCACCGGCGCCGGCCCAGCCGGAGCCTTCCCAGACCGAAGCGCCGCCCGCCGCGGCCGAGCAGGTCCTGCACAACATCGTCTACCGGGCCCGCGTCGACGGGGTCTCGCGCGGTGCGACGATCACCTACCGCACCGAGGGAGACCAGTTCCACACTGCCAACCCGACGATGGTGCCTGGCCGGGTCTTCGAGGCCAACGCCGTGCTACCCGCATCGCAGATCGCCAACATCCGCGTATCCATCGAGTGGCCGTACTCGGCAAATCTGCACTGCGAGATCCTCGTCGACGACGCGGTGGTAGCCCAAGCCGACGACTTCGTCGGCCCACGGCTGACCCCCCAGCGCGACGACCCCGACTTCGGCGCCCTGACGTGCCAGGCGCCCGTCGGAGGTCTCGACGCGGCGATTCCCGCCGCACCCGCGCCACCGGCGGACCCGGACGCACCAGCGCCACCCGCGGAGGTTCCGCCGGCACCGGCCTAGCGGCCGAACATCCGGCTACTCGCCGGGGCGCCACCCGGTCGCATCAGCCCACGCCCAGGCCCGTCGGTAGGCGTCGAGGAACCACGGCTCCTTCGCCTCGGCGTAAGCGTCCCCGGCGTCGGCCACGCGGCGCTTGAGCGCCAGATAGTCCGACCGGGCATCCGCGTTGGCCCGCAACCAATCGACGAACAGCAACGCGAACTGCTGACCGGGCCACCCCGCCACCCGCACGTGCACATGGGTCGGGCGCCCCGGATCGGCCGAACAGTACAGCCGCTTGCCCCACAGTGCGTCGTCATCGGTGTGGTCGAACTCCGCCTGGGTACTGCGCCCGTCCGGCTTGCCGACGTCAGCTGTGACAGCGGTGGACACATAGCCGGCCGCCAGTAGCGAGTCAGCGAGCCCGTCGGCGTCATCGACGGAGGTGACCGTCACCTGGACGTCGATGACGTCCTTGGCGTCCATGCCGGCCACCGCGGTGGAACCGATGTGGTCGATCCGTGAAGCGCGGTGCCCGCATGCGGTGTTCAGCCGGGCCACGATCCGCCGCGCCTGCGCAGGCCAGTCCGGGTCGGCCGCCACCAGCACGGGTTGAGTCCGCGCGCACCGGCGGGCCTGCAGGTTGTGGGCGAAGGGCTGGATGCGGTCGTGCCACAGGGCACGGGCTTTCTCGACGAGTTCACCGGCGCTGCCGGAATTGTCCAGCCAGACGTCGGCCACGGCGCGCCGCTGCTCCTCGGAAGCCTGGGCGGCGATGCGCGCGCGGGCGTCCTCTTCGGTGAAGCCGCGGTACTCGATCAGCCGTTTGACCCGCAGGTCCGGGTCGGCGTGCACGATCACCACGAGCGGGAACATCGGCGCCATCTGGGACTCCACCAGCAGCGGGATGTCCTCGACGATGACGGCATCGGCGTGCGCGGCCTCGATCAGCTCCGAGCGACGGTGCGCCACCAGCGGGTGCACGATGCCGTTGAGGGTGGCGCGTTTCTCGTCGTCACTGAACGCGATGGCCGCGAGCGCGGGCCGATTCAGTGCGCCGTCCTCGGACAGGATGCCGTCACCGAACGCCTCGACCAGACGGGTCAGCCCCTCGGTGCCGGGTTCGACGACCTCGCGGGCGATCACGTCACCGTCGACGACGATGCCACCGAGTTCACTGAACGTCGCCGACACCGTGGACTTGCCTGCCCCGATTCCTCCGGTCAACCCAATGCGCAGCACCGGATCAGTGTGTCAGGCCCCGTCACCAGACGACGAAGGCCCCGGCTCGAATCGAGCCAGGGCCTCCGTTCGTGTCGAACTACGCGTTGCCGGCGAGCTTTTCGCGCAGCGCCGCCAGCTGGGCGTCGCTGGCCAGCGACCCGCCTCCCGACGACTCCTCGGAACGCGAGGTGCCGTTGGACGCCGGACGCGCGGCCTCCTCGGCCTCCGCCGCGGCGAACTTCTCCATCTGGGCGGTGTGCATCTTGTAGCGACGCTCCGCCTCGCCGTAGCGGGCCTCCCACTCGTCACGCTGCTTCTCGAAGCCCTCCACCCATTCGTTGGTGTCGGCGTCGAAGCCCTCGGGGAAGATGTAGTTGCCCTGATCGTCGTAGCTGTCGGCCATGCCGTATTTCCAGGCCTCGAACTCTTCGCTGTTGTAGTCCTCGTTGGCCTGCTTGAGGCTCAACGAGATCCGGCGACGCTCGAGGTCGATGTCGATGACCTTGACCATCGCATCGTCGCCCACCTGCACGACCTGGTCGGGCACCTCGACGTGGCGCTCGGACAGCTCCGAGATGTGCACCAGGCCCTCGATGCCCTCCTCGACGCGGACGAACGCGCCGAACGGCACCAGCTTGGTGACCTTGCCCGGAACGATCTGGCCGATGGCGTGGGTGCGGGCGAAATGGCGCCACGGATCTTCCTGAGTCGCCTTGAGCGACAGGGAAACCCGCTCGCGATCCATGTCGACGTCGAGCACCTCGACGGTGACCTCGTCGCCGACCTGCACGACCTCGGAAGGATGGTCGATGTGCTTCCACGACAGCTCGGAGACGTGCACGAGGCCGTCCACCCCGCCGAGATCGACGAAGGCGCCGAAGTTGACGATCGAGGAGACCACACCCTTGCGGATGGCGCCCTTGGTGAGCTGGTTGAGGAACTCGCTGCGCACCTCGGACTGCGTCTGCTCGAGCCACGCACGCCGGGAGAGCACGACGTTGTTGCGGTTCTTGTCGAGCTCGATGATCTTGGCCTCGATCTCCTTGCCGATGTACGGCTGCAGATCGCGGACACGACGCATCTCGACCAGCGAGGCGGGCAGGAAGCCGCGCAGGCCGATGTCGAGGATCAGGCCGCCCTTGACGACCTCGATGACGGTGCCCTTGACGGCCTCGTCCTTTTCCTTGAGCTCTTCGATGGTGCCCCAGGCGCGCTCGTACTGAGCACGCTTCTTGGACAGGATCAGGCGGCCTTCTTTGTCCTCTTTGGTGAGAACCAGAGCTTCGACCTCGTCGCCGACGGACACAACCTCATTGGGGTCGACGTCGTGCTTGATGGACAGCTCACGAGAAGGGATGACGCCTTCAGTCTTGTAACCGATGTCGAGCAGGACCTCGTCGCGGTCAACCTTGACGATGGTCCCTTCGACGATGTCGCCATCGTTGAAGTATTTGATGGTCTTGTCGATGGCGGCGAGGAAATCCTCCGCGGAGCCGATGTCGTTGAGGGCTACTTGCGGAGACGTGACGGAGGGACTTGGCATGTGGTGGGTTGCTCCGGACAGGTTCAATCGTAGGGACAATGGTGTGTAGTACATGACCTGAGAACTTGCACACAGGTACTTTCCGAGTTTACTCGACCGGGTGCAGCCGGAACAAACCTGGCCTGCTCAGTAGACACACCACCCGGTGGGAGCTACCGGGCCACGCCGCCCCTTGCCGATCGCTACCCTGCTCACGTGACGTTGCCCGGCGCCTACGGCCGACCTGTCCACCACGGCGTTCACCCCGGTGCGCCCTTCGCGCGGCGGGTACGCAACGCCGGCGCACCGATCGGGGTCCTGATCGCGCTCGGCACGGTGGCCGGGCTGCTCGTGATCCTGGTGACCGCGGTGAATCCTGCCGGGACCGCGGTCGGGTTCGTGTTGTCCAGCATCGCGATGACGGTCGTGGTGCTGGCCTATCTGTGGCTGGACCGCTGGGAGCCCGAACCGCCGCGCTTGCTGCTGTTCGCGTTCCTGTGGGGCACCTCGGTGGCGGTCGTGTTGTCGTTGATACTGCAGCTCTTCCTCGACGTCTGGCTGAGTGCGGGGGCACCGTCCGCGGACGAGGACGCGCTCAACCCGCTCACGCTGGTCCTCACCGCCCCGGTGACCGAGGAGGCCGCCAAGGGGCTGTTCCTGCTGATCATGATGACCGGCGCCCGCCGCAACGAGATGAACTCGCTGACCGACTGCCTGGTCTACGCCGGTTTGGTCGGCGCGGGTTTCGCGTGGTTCGAGGACATTCTCTACATCGCCGACGGCGAATCACTGGCCGACTCGCTGGCCACCGCCGCCCTGCGCCTGGTCATGGCGCCGTTCGCGCATTCGTTGTTCACCACCCTGTTCGCGCTGGGGGTGTGGCTGGCCCTGCAGCGGCGCAGCACCCTGGGCAAGGCAGGCTGCATCCTGGCCGGCTACGCCGCTGCCGTGCTGCTGCACGCGATGTGGAACGGCTCGGCGCTGCTCGGCGCCGGCGGCTACTTCGCCGTCTACGTGTTCCTGATGATGCCCGTATTCGGTCTCGCGGTCGCGCTGGCCCTCTACAACCGGCGCCGCGAGCAGCGGGTCGTGGTTGCGAAACTGCCCGGGATGGTGGCTGCCGGTGTCGTCACCGCGAACGAGGCCAGCTGGTTGGGCACTATCCCCACCCGCAAACGCGCGATCGCCGAAGCCACCCGGTTCGGCGGGAAACCGGCCGGTGAGTCGGTGAAGCGATTCGCCCAGCAGGTAGTGGAACTGGCGTTCGTGCGCGACCGCATCGACCGCGGGTTCGGCGATCACCGTGTCGCCGCACTACTCGTCGACGAGACCTACGCCGTCTACGCCGCCCGCGCCGCCTCGCCCGCGTTGAGACAGATGGCGGGCTACCACGCCGGTCTCCAGCTGCCGGGTTCTCAGCCGCCTCGAAGGTAGCCGCCAGTTTTGCGCCCTAGCGTGCGGGTCGTGATCCAACACCTCGTCAACTACGTCGGTATCGCCGTGCTGGCAACCTCGGGGGCGGTCGTCGGAGTGCGCAAAGGGTTTGATCTGTTCGGTATCGCCACACTGGCGGTGCTGAGCGGAATCGGCGGCGTCGTCCTGCGGGACATGCTGCTGGATCTGGCGCCACCGGCGTCGATCCAACACTGGCAGGACATCACCGTCTGCCTCGCAGCGTCGGCATTGACCACGGTCTTCGCCAAATGGGTCATCCAGCTCAACCAGCTCGTGCTGGTGCTGGATGCGGTTGGCATGGGATTCTTCGCCACCTCAGGCGCGGCGATCGCGGCCGATCACGGCGCCAGCTGGTTCGCCGCCGCGGTGCTGGGGGTGATCTCCGCGGTGGCCGGAAGCGCGATGCGCGACGTGGTGGCACGCGAGGTACCGATGGTGCTGGGGCCCGACGACATGTACGCCGCGCCCGCGATGCTCGGGGCGGTGCTCTACGTCGCGATCGACCACGTCGGTCATCAATGGCTGGCGGTGGTGGTCGGCTCCGCGGTCGCGACCGTGCTTCGGTTGGCTGCCATCACGTTTCACTGGCGGCTGCCTACCGGGCCGCGCGAGTTGATCCTGCACATGCACGATCACCCGGGCCGCGAGCTGTCGGCGTCGGCGACAACTGGACGTCAGTGACGCTGTCGACGTCGGCGGACCAGCTGCCAGATCACCAGACCCGCCTGCACCCCGAACGCGATGGCGATCATCGAGATCAGCGTGGCCGGCAACGCTGAATCGCCGTCGGCTCCGAACAACTCCGCCACCCCGATCAGCCCCAGCGATCCCGGCACCAGGAGCCAGAAGCCGGGGACAACCATCGCCACCGCAGGCGGCGAGTCCCGGCGTCGCGCGATCAGCAGCGCCGCGACCGTCAGGGCGAGTGCCCCGAAGAATCCGCTGGTGTAGCCGCCCAACAGCAGGTCGCCGAGATACTGCGCGACGTAGGCGGTGTACGCCAGCACCGCCAGCCAGGGCAGGAACGCCAACGGGGGCGCCAGGAACAACATGATGCCGACGACGAAGACGCCGACCCCGAGCCAGGGCGCCCACGGGCCGAGCTTGTTCACGGCCTGCGAGGTCAGCTGAGCGTCGTCGAAACCGAGCATGTGGCTCGCGATGAAGATCCCGAAGGTGAGCTGGGCGAGTTGCATGAAGCCCGCGACGAGCCTGCTGGCGCCGGAGATGACGTCACCGGCGGCCAACTCGATCACCGAGACGGTGATCGCCAATCCTGGCAGGAACACCGCCAACGGCGGAATCAGCGCGCGCAGCCCGACATGGTCGAGGCTCAGATACTGCGCGCCGACGATGCACAGCCCCGCCACCAGCACCGCGGCGAGCACCGGTGTCACAGGGGCGAGCACCGGCACTCGTTCGGTGACGGTCCACATGACCCCGACCATGAGCCCGAGCACCGTGGCGGCCATGAGATTGAGGACTGTGGGTTCCATCACCAGGGCGAGCCCGGCAGAGAACACGCCGTAACCGATCACGGTGACCCACGCTGGGTACGGGCGGCGCCGCGCGATGATCCGGTTCAGGTCGCGCTGGCCGTCGGCGGGCGACACCCGGCCTTCGATGGCCTGGGTCACGAGCTGGGCCAGCGGGAAGGTCTGGTCGAACCGCAGAGCGGAACCGACGCTGGCGGAAGCCACCGGCGTCCCCTCGCGGAAGGTCGGCCCCACCACCTGAACGTTGTTGGGCAAGGCCACGACCTCGTTGTGTTGGCCGTATCCGGCGGACACCCGCTCGAGCGTCTGCCGGACGAACGTCACCGGGTAGCTCGCGCTGGCCATCGCAGCCCCCAGCCGGGCCAGGAACTGTATGCGGTCGGTCGCCTCTTGCATCCTCAGTGGGCCGCGGAGTCCCAGCTCGGCCCGTAGCCCACCGACACCTCCAGCGGCACCGTCAGCGGATACGCGTTGCCCATGTGTTCCCGAACCAGCGCATCGAGGGTGTCCCGCTCGCCGTCGGCGACTTCGAAGAGCAACTCGTCGTGGACCTGCAGCAGCATCCGCGACGCCAGGCCGGCGTCTTTGACAGCCTTGTCGACGTTGATCATGGCGACCTTGATGATGTCGGCAGCGCTGCCCTGGATCGGCGCGTTGAGCGCAGCCCGCTCGGCGGCCTCGCGGACGTTGCGGTTGCTGCTGTCGAGTTCGGGCAGGTAACGCCTGCGGCCGAAAACCGTCGAGGTGTAGCCGTCTTTGCGGGCCTGATCGACCACGTCACGCAGATAGTCGCGCACCCCACCGAACCGGTCGAAGTACTGCTCCATCTGCACCTTGGCCTCTTCCGAGGAGATCTTGAGCTGTTGAGCCAGCCCGTAGGCGCTCAATCCGTAGGCCAGCCCGTAGGACATCGCCTTGACCCGACGCCGCAGTTCGGCGGTGACCTCGTCGAGGGGAACGGAGAAGGCCCGCGAGGCGACGAACGAGTGCAGGTCCTCGCCGGTGTTGAACGCCTCGATCAAACCCTCGTCCCCGGACAGGTGCGCCATGATGCGCATCTCGATCTGGCTGTAATCCGCGGTCATCAGTTCGGTGTAGGTCGAGTCACCGCCCACGACGAAGGCATCCCGGATCCGCCTGCCGGCCTCGGTGCGGATCGGGATGTTCTGCAGGTTCGGCTCCGTCGACGACAACCGTCCGGTGGCCGCAATCGTCTGGTTGAACGTGGTGTGGATGCGTCCGTCGGAAGCCACCGCGTTGAGCAACCCGTCGACTGTCACCTTCAGCCGGGTCGCGTCCCGATGGGCCAGCAGGTGTTGCAGGAACGGGTGTCCGGTCTTTTCGAAAAGACCCTGCAACGCGTCGGCGTCGGTGGTGTAGCCGGTCTTGGTGCGTTTCGTCTTGGGCATCTCCAACTCGTCGAACAACACCACCTGTAGCTGCTTGGGCGAGCCCAGGTTGATCTGCTTGCCGATGACCGCGTAGGCCGCCTCCGCGGCGTCGCGGATCTGATCGCCGAACTCACTCTGCAGCCCTGAGAGCTTTTGCAGGTCCACCGCGATGCCGGCGGTCTCGAGTTCGGCCAGCACGCACTGCACGGGCAATTCCATGCTGCCCAGCAGCGCCGAGGAGTCGATGCGCTCCAACTCCTCGTCGAGGGCGTCGGCCAGGTCGCGCACCGCGTTGGCGCGCAACAGCAGCGTCTGAACGGCCTGGTCGTCGACGCCGTCGCTGTCGTCGAGCAGCGAAAGCTGTTGCTGTTCTGGGTTTTCTGCGCGCAACTCACGCTTGAGGTAGCGCAGCGAGAGATCGTCGAGGGCGAAGCTGCGTTGTCCGGGCCGCACCAGGTAGGCCGCCAGCGCGGTGTCCGAGGTGACCCCGGCCAACGTCCAGCCCCGGCCCTGCACATCGTGCATCGCCAGCTTGGCTTCGTGCAGGGCCTTCGGCACCGCGGAGTCGGCCAACCAGGACGCCAGCGCCGCCTCGTCGTCGGG
>MDTD01185531.1_pt1 | contig 16546 bp, 17 predicted proteins | sample 811221 | NCBI WGS metagenome assembly MDTD01 (sample SAMN05326646, study PRJNA326480) | marine metagenome | isolation source: seawater | place: Pacific Ocean: South West | collected 2011 | reverse complement strand
TGACCAATAATATATATGAATTTTATTTTTCATTGGTTTTTTTTATTTATATATTAAAAATTATCACATTAAAGAATATAAACATAAAATATGGATAAATTAAGTTCTCCTCTTTTTTCAATTATTACACCTGTTTTGAATAATAAGAGTGGATTGTTAGAGACAATTGAAAGTATAAAAAAACAAAGTTTAGAAAGCTACGAACATATAGTAATTGATGGAGGTTCTACGGATGGTACATTGGAAATAATCAAAAAAGAAAAATGTATTTCTAAATGGATATCAGAAAAAGATAAGGGCATTTATGATGCCATCAATAAAGGTTTAAAACTATCAAATGGTGAATACATTAATACTCTTAATTCTGGGGATCGCTACTATTCAAATCAATCTTTAAGTATCATTAAGAAATATTTTGAAGAAAATGATGTATCTTTTGTATTTGGAGCAGTCCTAAAAAAGAAGGTGCTTTATAAATATGAACCAAATAAGATGCTATGGACATTTAATTTCTACCCGGCACACTCAAGTGGCTTTTTTGTTAAAAAAGAAGTACATGACAAAATTGGCCTTTATAGTTTAAAATTTCCTTGTTCATCAGATTATGATTTTTTTTGGAGATTAATTAAAAAAAATAAATATAAGGGAATTTCAACAAAAAAAAGTGAGATAATAGGAGTTTTTGTAAGTGGTGGTTTTTCCTCAAAATATAGTGTTTTTCAACACATATGGGAAGAGACATTGATTAGAGTCCATAACAATCAAAATATATTAATTGTAATAGTTATTTTAATTTTAAGATTAATAAAAAATAGTTATAAAAGATTTTTCAGAATGATTAAATTATTTTTTAAAAAGTAATATATGAGAAGTCTTCATATAAATTATTTTAACAAAAAGGGAGGTGCTGCAATCTCATGCAATCGACTAATTGAGTCTTTAAATAAAAATAATATTTATTCAGAATTACTGACTAATGACCAATACTTTGAAAAAAAATATATAAATAGTAAATTTAAACAAGATTTATCAATTCTTAACCACAAACTTAAAAAATATTTTTCAATTAAAATCAAAGAATTTTTTAATTCAGAAAATATTTATAAAGATAGTATTAATTTTTTTAATTCGAAAATTCATAACTACATTAATTATCATGAATCTAATATTGTAAATTTACACTGGATATGTGATGAGATGATTTCAATTGAGGAAATCGGTAAGATCAAAAAACCATTAGTTTGGACTGCAGTCGATATGTGGCCATTCATTGGAAGTGAACATTACACCTCTTCAAATTATTACGAAAAAAATAACAAAAAAAAAAGTAATTTTATTAATAATTGGCTTTTAAATAGAAAGAAAAAATCTTTTAGTAATAATTTTCATATTGTTTATATAAGTAAATGGCTTATGGAAAAAGGCAGAAATAGTGAAATATTTTCAGATAATCCTTCGAGCTATATTCCATGTACTATTAATACTAAAGAATGGACTAAATTAGATAAATCTTATTGTAAACAAATACTAAATTTTGAAAAAAATAAAAAGTATATTTTATTTAGTTCTTTTGGTGGTATCCAAGATTATAGAAAGGGGTTTGACTTATTTGCAAAAGCATTAGACAAAATTAAATTAGATAATAAAGATTTTTGTTTAGTTGTAATTGGCAATAGCGACGGCATTAGTAAATATATTGATACTAATAAGTATGAATATATTACTTTTAGTCATAACTTTGAGGGAAGTCCATTTCCACTAAAAATCATTTATTCTGCTTGTGACTTTGCGATAGTTCCGAGTAGAACTGAGGCTTTTGGTCAAGTCGTGATTGAAGCAGGAGCATGTGGTCTTCCGACAGTAGGATTTAGCAATACAGGGGTAGAAGATATTATTGATCATGAAGAAAATGGCTTATTGGCAGACGATTTCTCACATGAAAATCTTGCAAAATGTATAAATCAAATGTTAGACGATGATAATCTTATAAGTTTTTCAGATAATATTAAGTATAAAATTCAAAATGTGTATGATTATAAAGTAGTTTCAGAACAATATAAATTGTTGTATGAAAAAATAATCCAAGAAAATAAATAATAGATATTTAAATGTTAAAAAGTGCAATAATTTTAGTTGGTGGAAAAGGTTCAAGATTTTCTGATATTAAAAGTCCACCAAAACATTTAGCTTTAATACAAGGTGAGCCGATTATAATTAAAATAATTAATTTATTTAGAAAACATGATATTAACGAAATTGTCTTTCCTCTAGGTTATAAAAAAAACTTCTATAAAAGTTTTTTTAATTCTCTTTCAAATCAAAAAAAATATAACTTTTCTCTATCTAAAATAACAAAGAAAAAACAAGTATTGATTAAAATATTTGATAGTGGTTTAGAAACATCAAAATTGGGAAGAATCAAAAAAGCTTTAAGATTTTTTAAAAATGAGGATTTTATTGTTACTTATGGAGATGGGATAACTAATCTAAATTTAAAAAAGTTATCGAGACAATATTTTCGTAATAAAAATAAAAAACTTTTTGTATCGACATTCTATAAAAATTCACAATATGGACACGTTAATCATGATGCTAGAGGTCAAGTAAAAAAATTTGTAGAAAAACCAATTTTAAAAGATCCTGTGAATATAGGCTTTTATGTATTCAACAAAAAAACTTTTAACTTATTTTATAAAAAAAAATATGAACTTGAGAAAGATTTTTTAATAAGTGTGATTAAAAAAAAATTGTTATGCTCTTTTTTGCATAAAGGATTTTTTTATAGCATTGATGACAAAAAAGATTTAGTCTTTGTTCAAAATAAGTTAATAAAACTATAGTAAATGAAAAAAAATATTTTAATTACTGGTGGGTTTGGTTTGTTAGGACAATCACTAGTAAGAAAAATAGATAAAAAAAAATATAAAATTTTTTTACTTGATAAAAAAAAATATAAAAAGAGAAATAGATTTCTTTACAATAATCATAAAGATGTAAATATAGTGCATGGAAACTTTAACAGTTTTCAATTTATATCTAAACTAATTAAAGTTAAAAAGATAAAAATAATATTTCACACAGGAGCTGTCACACAAGTTTTGGAGAGTTTAAAAGATCCATTTAAGACATACGAGACTAATATATCGGGTACTGTTAATATATTAGAGTCAGTTAGAAAATTAGATAAAAAAATAATTATTTTATACTCTTCATCAGATAAAGCATATGGTGAGCTTAGATCGAAATCGTATTCTGAAAATCATAGGCTAGACTCTGTTTATCCTTATGATTTGTCAAAGTCATGTTCGGATTTAATTTGTCAATCTTACTCAAAAGTTTATGGCTTAAAAATTGGAATTTTGAGATGTGGGAATCTTTATGGGCCAGGTGATTTAAATATTAAAAGAATTATTCCAGAGACAATAATCCAAACTTTAAATAATAAAAATTTAATAATTAGATCTTCAGGGAAATTAACCCGAGATTATTTGTATATTGATGATGCAGCAAACGCATATTTATTAGTGCTTAATAAATTATCCCGAACTAAAAATAGATTGTTAATTTACAATGTTGGTTCAAAATATAATTTTAATGTTTTACAAATTGTAAAAAAAATTCTTAAAATAATGAAACGGGAAAGACTTAAACCAGTTATTCAGAATTTTTCAAAACTCGAATTAAAAACACAAAAATTAAATTATAAAAAAATTATTAAAGATCTTAAATGGAGCCAAAAAACTGACATGGACAATGGAATAAAAGAAACAGTTAAATGGTATACAGAAAATTTAATTAATTTAACTTTAAAATCGAAAAAATAAATCAAATAATTTTTTTGAAAATTTTATTAAGTTCTATTTTTTTAGAATTATCTAATTTGATATAATTGCTTTTATTTTTAAATTCTCTATATATATACTTTTCAAATTTAATAAATTCATCAATTCGAACTTGCTTTAAAACCAATCCAGATTTATCTAAATTCCTTTGTTTGTGTACTTTTTTTATAATTTTTTTATTTCTAGTTAAATAAATACATAAATCAGGTTTTGGGCAAATCTTATAGAATTTTTTCAAAAAAGAAATTTTTTTCTTTAGTTTAGAGAATAAAATTAAAAAATATCTTTGATTAAAACCTTCATCAGAAAGATAAATAATATTTTTTTTGTTTTTTGAAAATAGATAATGTGCAGCAAATATTTCATATATCCAAAATGAAAATAAATTTTTATTTACAGGTTCAATTTTATTAATCAAATGATCTACAATTTTTTTATCATTAAAGTTGTCTTCAAAATATTTTAGAAATAAACTTTTACAAATTTTTATATACCTATCTCGTAAAAAATTTGAAATAGAGTTTTTAGAGTCAAAATTTTTTTTTAAATTTTTGTTTAGAGGTTTTTTTTTTAAACTATTGTTAGCTTTCTTTTTAAGTTTTTCAATTACTCCAAAATAAATTAAGCTGAAATAGTCTAAAATATTAATCTTTAAATTGGCAAATGCATACTTAGTTATTATTTCTCTCTTATTTAAAACAGTTTTATTTTTTAACTGCAAATATCTTTTTAATTTTATCTCGAAAGTAGTTTTACCTACTCCTGGCACTCCAAAAATTTCAATTGTTTTATAATTCATTAATCTAAAAATTTTTTTTTATATATAAAGATAATTTTTTTTTAAACTTTTTATCAAATGAAATTTTTCTTAAAATTGGATGTATTACAAAATAATTTTCAAAATATTTATATTTGTTCTGTTTAATTAATTTAGGGGCTTTGGAGATAAAACTTTTAATCGTAAGTGAGCGAATTTTATTATCAAAAGAATTGTAATTTGATTCATTTAAACTTGCCGGTGTTATAAAAGATTTACGAAAAAAAACTTTGCCTTGATCTAGATTTTTGGAAAGTTTTATAACAGAACAGTAAATTTTTTTTTTATTTAATATTGAATAGTAAATAATCGTGCTCCCTTTATACTCCGGGAGTTTGCCTGGATGAACATGAAATAAATTCTTTTTTTTAAGCAAATTTTCATCTTTAATTATTTCTCCTGGATAAGGAGAAACTATAAAATTTTTAGTAGCTAAGCTTAAAATTTTATTACTAATTAAATTTGACATTTTTTTACCTTTAAAATAATAAATTTTAGATTTGAAAGAGTTATACTTTTTTAAATTTTCAGCTTCATTTCCATAAACAATTATGACATCTAATTTAATATCAATTTTTCTTAAAATTTTTAAATAAGATAAAGATCTTTTTGTTTGTGAAATTATTAAACCTAAATTTTTCATAAAAAATTTTTTATTAGAGAAATTTCATATTTTATTAAATTAGATAAAAAAACTTTGTTTTTTGGATTTAGTTTATTCAAGTGCACAAAAATTAAATCATTAATTTTTAAAATCGTATTAAGTTTGTGTACTTTATTTACTTTCTTAATATATTTTAATAAATTTCCTAGATAGAGATATGATTTATAGTTTGTTTCTTGATTGCTAATTTTTTTTAAATTTTTGCTATATTTTTTCTTAAGTTTCAAATGAACATTAAATTTAATATAAATTTTGTTTAAAATTTTATTATCTAAATTATTTAATTTATTCTTATTCAAAAGAGAAAATAAATATTTCTCAGTATCAATATAATTGTAATTAAAATTAATATTTTTTTTCTTTTCAAATTTTAGTCCATTTGAACAAAAATTTTTCTTAAGTTTGTATAAATAAAATATTTTTTTTTTAGTAAGTTTCGAAAATGAATACTTATTTTTAATTAATCTTTTTATCTCTCTCATTTTTTGATTAATGAAATTATTCTTTTTATGTTTTTTTTATAAGATTGATCAAACTTATTTTTAATTATTAAATTGCTTTCATAGGGTTTTGGAAACTTAATGTCTTTACCAACAACATTCTTTTTTAAACTATAAACTTTTTTTTTATTCCTTGAAACGATATCTTCTTTGTTAGCTTCAATATAAATTTGGTAATATTTTTTAAATATTTTTCTATTTTTTTTTTGGTGTTGTGGAAAAATAGATAATATAGGGCATATTACATTCAATCCTTTGCTTTCCAAAAATGAGCATAATTTTATTATCATTAATGAATTTTCTTTTCTATCTTTAGACGAATAACCTAATTTTGTTGTAATATATTTTCTTACTTCATCGCCATCAACAATAATACTGTTGCTAATTTTTTTTTTAATTTCCTTTGCGTAAAATGATTTACCGCTCCCTGACAAGCCTATTATCCAAATAACCATAAGATATAAATACACTAAATAAAAATTAAATAAATCAATTTTTAATTAACAAATTTTTGACAAATATTAAAAATACATCTATTAAATCTACTTTACTATGTTTAAAAATATTAAACAAAGACTAAATAATTTTTTTAGGGCTGATCTACGTTGGAAATTAATAAAGCTTTCAAAATACACAAGAGTTAATTTTTATCCTATTTTTTTTTCCAGAAAAGGTTTTAAAGGATTGTATTCAAGATTAATTATTTATCTTTTATTTCGTGAACAAGTTAAAGTAATTAAAAAAAACATAAGTAGAGATTTTTTTAACTATAATGCTGATAAAGTAAATTTTCTAATTTCTTCCCCGAGCTCTGGGAGTAATTTTTTGAGAAATATGCTCCAATCCTACTTCGAATTATTTTATAAAATAGGTAATGGTGTTCCAAAACATGACAATATCAATGCAAGATTTTTTTTTGCAGGATCGCAACTTAATTATGGTGATTTATGGAATCAAATTAATATTTTTAATCACCTAATAGAGAAAAGTAAGTTTTTAGACGAAAAAACCTATAACCAAAAAAAAATTGTATTCACCAGATATCCATTACATAGAGTAGATTTATATCAATTAAATCAAATGAAACCTGTAGTATTATTTAGAAATCCTTTTGAGGAAATTTCCTCTGTTTATATAAAATATGATCGAAGACCTAAAGATGTTAGATCAAAGGAAGTTGATCTGAATTTACTGTCAGCCAGGATGGCAGTTTATGAAAAATATATAAAGTTTTGGGCGAAATATGCCAAAGAAAAAGAATATAATAAGGATTTCCTAACAATCAATTATGACGATTTGGTGCAAAATTCGGCTTCAATTTTAAAGAAGATTTTAGTTTTCTATAATTACGATATTATTGAGGAATATATAGAAAAATCGGCTTTTATACACTCCAAAGAAAATACTACAAAAAACCTATATGGTCCAAAAATTTATAATAGAACAAGATTTATTAATACTGAAATTAAAATAAAACAAAAGGAATTAATAAAAATGGAATTTGAAAAAATGCTCTCCAAGAGAAAGATATCTGAAGATTTTGATTATTTGGTAAATATCTCAAAACAAACTTAGTCAAAGCTCTTTAAATCACCTTTAGTATCGATTTCGAACCAATAACTTGAGGTTTTTCTATAAGACAATTTTATTATCTTATTTTTGATGGCTAAGTTTAAAAAACTAGTAAAATCAATATTTTTTTTTTGTTTTAAAAAAAATTTTTTTAATTTAAAAAAATCCTTGTTCATAATTTTAACTAATCCCATGAATTGATACTTTGGTAATTTTTTTTGAATTTTATTTCCTATGGAAATTACTTTTGATTTATCAATTACCAAATCCTCTGCATCATATTTAATTTTGTTAAATCGCATTCTTTTTTTCCATAATTCAAGCCACCTTTTGTTTATTGTAATAAAAGTTTTTTTTGTTTGTTTAAATAATTTATAAATATTTGGATCAAAAATAATGTCAGAATAACAAACAACAATATCACTTTTTTTGATTTGATTTTTAGAAACTTTAAACAATGAATAGACCATATTTGTGTTTGCATAATCTTTATTAAGACAAAAAGATAGATTTTTAACTTTTTTAAATTTATTTAACAATAAATGATGTTTATAACCTGCCACTATTATTGTTTTATTAAATTTATTTCTAAAACTTTCTAAATAATCTATGATTGGTTTTCCTTTAACCTTTACTAAACATTTGGGTAACAACTCGGTTTTTGACCCTAATCTTTTGCCTCTACCTGCAGAAAGAATTATAATTATCATAAAAATTTTTAAATATCTTTTTATCAATTTGAGAAAATTTTTCATTTCTTTCTGGATGCCACATAATTCCCAAAATTTTTTTTGTTTTAGACTTAAATAATTCTATAGAATTATCATTCGTTTTATAGATAAATTCAAATTGATTGTTTATTCTAGTAATCATAAAATTATGGAATGAATTAACCTTATTTATTTTTTTATAAAAGGAATTTATATTTTCATTTAAAAAAACAGAATGCTTTCCTTTAAAATTTTTCTTTTTAAACTTAAAGTTATTTTTAAATCCAATAAACTGAGCTCCTAGACAAATTCCAATTATGGGTATTTTTTTTTTAATTGCGTATTTATAAGCAACATTATTTAGTTTATGTCTTATAGAATTATGCAAACCTCCCTCTAAATCTGGCAAACCATTACCTCCGACCAAAATTATTAGATTAGGTTTTTTTAAAATTTTTTCTTTCAAAATTTCAATTATTATCTTATTTCCAAAAGTAAAATTGAGAAATTTGATTAAATTCATATCAACAGATAATTCAAACTGTTTTTTGAACGTTTCTCTAACACTAGGAACTAAAAGAATTTTCATGAAACGATTTCTATTTTTTTTGCCTTACAGTCCAAATTAATTTTTTTTGATTTGACAATCTCATTAAATTTCTTCTCACCAACACCAATTGCTGCAGGTAAATTTAATTCTGAACACCTAACAGACATATGTGAGTTAACTCCACCGTATTTAGTTATTAACCCCTTTATATCAGATAAAAAAATAAAATCATAACCTGGATCTGCACTTTCAATGCATACTATTTTATTTTTTATTGTTTTTTTATTAATTTTCGATGACTTAATAAAGATAACATCTGAAAGTGAATTAGAATTACTCACAAAATTAATCTTATTCTCACTTTCATAGTAATAATAAATATCTGAAATATTAGAAATAGTTTCAGGTAGTTTTAAATTTAAATTTAATTGATAATCTTTTTTATTGTTTCTTATTTCTTCCTTAAAACTTTTTTTTAAATTGTTAAAAGAAAGATTATAATATAAATCTGTAATACTTTTTATTGTTAAATATGATAAGTCAGTTTTATTGATGTTTAAACGTTTTCCAAAGATTTTTAAGTTTTCAAAAATTAAATCAATACTTCTACTAAAAATATATTTTGAATATTCTCTCAATTTAATACTTTCCTTTATAAATTCTATGAAATTGTGGAATTTAAAGTTTGCCCCCGTTTTTTTTATAAAAAATTCTATTTTTTTTTTCTCATTTCTTGTAAATTCAACTTTATTGAAATTTTTTTGAATTTTTTTATTAGAAAAATTTTTATCAAAATAAAGGTTGTACCCTTCCCTATAATTTTGAGAATTTATCTCATAGGTATTAGGTCGTAAATGTCCATATTTTTTTAAAAATCTTTTTTTGTTTAATTTATTCATATCTCTAAAGATTTCTGATGTTATCGTATTATTTTCTCTCAAAAGACTCTGGACTTTATCGGTACTGAGAATTTTTTCGTATGTCAGCCCCTTTAGAATGTCAGTGGCAATAAATGCATTTCTCGCCAACCCAGCAAATGGAAGAGTTCCAAATCTTTTACAATCCTCAATTAACCAATAAATTTTATCGATAAAGTACATTTTTGATTTTGTAATTTCCTTCTGTTTTTTTTTTAAAATTTCTATTTTTTTTTTATCGTCTTTAAATTTATCAAATGAAAATATGTTTATTAATTTCAAAGATTTAATTATTTGTAGAATCTCCTTTTTTGTGAAATGCTGATTAAGCTCAGTATATATTCTTTTTTCTGTAGAAGGGGTATAGCAAGTAAATAAAATCTCAAATTCTACTTTATCGTGGAAATCTTTATTTTTTTTAAATTTTTGAATGTAAAAATTCACAAGTTTATTGGACAAATTTTTATTAAGAGAGTTAGGAAGCCAAGAATTAAAGTCTACTCTTATATCTATATAAGGTGTTCCAAAAAAATTTGCCATCAGATGATTAGTACCAACATCTCTAAAACCATAATTTTTTCTTTGTTGAGACCAAACGTGATCAGTTATAAGTTCTTGATAAAGTGAAATTGCTAAAGGCTTGGGTTTATATCCAATAATTTCAGCAGGATTCCAATCAGGCATAATTCCAAATGCTGTGGTGTTTCCAAGTAAATCATGATGTCGGTTTTGGAGTTTTTTAACTTTTTTGACCAATTTATTTAAAGATTTGCCTATAGACTCAGGAACAACTTTACTTTTTTTTACAATTAACGGCCTTACCTGAACTAAATTAATTTGACCCTTTTTATCAACTATAAATTCAATATCTAAAAACGGATAATTAAATTTTAATTCGAGCTCCCTTAACAAAAGAATAATTTTTTTAAGAAACAAAACTTTTATTTTTTGTGGGGAAAATTTATAGTAAATAAATGTTTTAGAACCTTTTTTACCTGAGGTTACAATACTAGTATCTTTACTTCTGGAATAGTTAATTGAATAGTATGGAGCACCACTATCTTTATCAGCTGTCATTGCTACTCCTGATATTTTAGGGCTTTTAACCATTTCTTGAATCAATATTTCATCTTTATATGAAGAATTTTTTTTTAAGGATTGTATCACTTTATCTATAGTTGATATAATTTCTAATCTATTTTTAGGATTTATATTTAGATAGCTTTCAAAGTAACCTGCATAACTTTTTTTTAAGTTATCTTCACTATAAGATGATGATCTAATAGCAATTTTTGATTTGAATTTTTTTTTGATTATTAAAGCATACTTATTTTTATTTTTTATAAAATCTCTTACTTTAAAATAGTATAAATACGGAATTTTCGCATTTTTCAACTTTATATTGATTAAGTTTTGTGCCTTAGTTTTAAACTTCATTTGAATAGTATTTTTAATTTTTTAAAAAAATTTGGTTGAGTTTTAGGTTTTAAATAATATTCTGTTTTTTTCACACTTTTTCTGTCTTTTATAAAATTTAACAAAATTTCAACTACAATTTTTGATGACTTTCCTAAGTAAGAAAATTCCTTTTTTTTTAACTTAGAATCTTTTTTATTTTTAATATTTTTTAAAATTGCTCTACCTAAGAATTTTTTTTTTGTTTTAATTGTTATGTCTGCTGGTTTAACATATCGAGAGATTGCTTTTTTATGTCTTTGAATCAGCCAATCTTTTACAGATATTGTTGGAATGTTTTTTAAAAGGGCCTCATATGCTACACTGGACTCATCTGTAACAATTAAGTTTACAAAATTAAGTAATATCAAAAAGTTTTCACTTGGCTGGATTATAGTTGTTTTTTTTTTATAAATCTCAAGGGTTTTTTTATTTGACCTTTCAATATTATCCCAAAGATCTTTAAACTTTTTTTCTCTTTTTTCAAGCCAGTGTTTTACAATTAAATTAAATCCAAGTTTTTTTACAACTTTAGCAACTTCAATCTGTCTATCAAAACACTCAAAGGACGGCGCGTATAAAATGTTTATTTTATTTTTATTTATCTTATATTTTTTTTTAAATCGTTTAATATTTTTCTTATTTTCTTTTAAGTTAAAAAGAAAGTCTGCCTTTGGCCATCCAACATTAAAAACTCCAAACTTAGTTTGTGATCTATAATCATGCGAACTTTGTTTCCATCTGTTAGCCCAATTCTCCCCTGGTAAAAAACCTATATCAAATTCATTCCATGGTTGCTTCCTCCATATATTGGGCCATATTACTCTTCCTTGGTCAATTCCACCTAAAAAAATTATAGAAGTATTTGAGTTGATATTTTTTGGTTTTCTACAATAAAAACCTATATCTGATTTCAGATTATGGTTTTTAGAAAAATTAAAATTTATTTTTTTTTGCTTGAAGACCGCGGCTATAGGATCAAATATTTGTTTAGTAACGTTGTCATCGTAAAAAAAGGTAATTTTATTAATTTTTAGATCTTTCATAACTTTTTTTTAATCATTTAATTTGAAAAATTTTTTTTCAAACTATTTTTCATAGTAATTTCTAAACCAGTTTACAAATTCAATTAATCCTTTTTTTAAAGGTACAAATTTGCCTGCAAAAGTATTGTTAAATTTATTTGTATTTGCATAAGTGCTTTTCATGTCACCTTTTTGTATTGGCAAAAAGTTTTTTACAGCTCTTTTTTTTAAGATTATTTCAAGTGTTTGAATAAGTTTTTTAAGATAAACAGGCTTACCATTACCAATATTAAAAATTTGGAAGTTTTTTTTATCTTTTCTGTGTGATGCTGAAATTATTCCCCTGGCGATATCTTTTACAAACGTAAAATCTCTATAATGGTTTCCTTTATTATAAACATCTATTGGTTTGTTATTTATTATATTTTTTGTGAATTTGAAAATTGCCATGTCAGGTCTTCCCCATGGACCATAAACTGTAAAGAATCTTAAGGCTGTAATTTTCATTTTATATAAAGAGCTATAGCTGTGACCAATAACTTCATTCGATTTTTTTGTAGCTGCATATAATTGTATAGGGTTGTCTGTAGAGTCTTCTTCATTGAAAGGAATTTTTTTATTTGCTCCATAAACACTACTTGAGCTACCAAAAACAAAATGCTCAGTTTTATATTTTTTTGACAATTCCAGAATATTCCAAAAACCAAGTAAATTTGATCTTATATATGTTTTGGGATATTTTAGAGAATATCTTACTCCAGCCTGAGCTGCCAAATGAATAACTTTAAATTTATTTAGTTTAATAAATATTTGTTCCATCTTTTCAAAGTTACAAATATCAATTTTATAAAATTTAAAATTAATTTTATTCTTTTTTAATATCCGTAGACGATTTATCTTCAAGTCTTTATCATAATAATTATTAATATTATCAATACCTAAAACTTTATTTTTCTTTTCTAAAAGAATTTTACAAACATGAAAACCAATAAAACCTGCGCAACCGGTCACTAGATAAGTTGTTTTTTTTTTAATCATTTTTCTATCAACTTTCCCTCACTTATACTTATATTCTTGTTACAACATTTTAATAATTCAGTATCATGAGAAACAATTATACAAATTCTATTTTCAGATATTTTTTTTAAGTTTTGTATGAATTTTTTTTTCGTTATTGAGTCAAGATTATTAGTAGGCTCATCAAGAATTAATATTTTTGGGTTTCTGTAAATTGCTCTTGCTATTCCAATCATTTGCGTTTGCCCTCCAGATAGATTCGCACCCTGCTCTGAAATTTTATACTTTTCAACTTCGGTTATATTTAATAACTCAGACAGGCTTGTAAGTTCTAAACTTTTTTTCATTTCAACAGATTTTATTTCATTTTGGTTCTCACCGAGAGCAATATTTGATTCAATTGTGTCATTAATTAAAAATATATTTTGAGGCACATATCCAAAAATACTTTTATGTTTACGAATATCGTATTTATTTGTTAAATCTGAAATGTAAACTCCTCCTTTTAGAGGCTCTAATAATCCCATTATAATTTTAATTAAAGTAGATTTCCCTGAACCAGATTTTCCAGATATTCCATAAATACAATCGTTTGAAAAATTATAACTTAAATTTTCTAAAACCTTTGATTGTTCATCATAATAAAAACTCATATTACTTAGAACAATTTCTAACTTTTTTTCTTCTTTAATTATTGTATTTTCATAATTCTCTTCTTTTTGAATTCTAAAAAAATTCATTTCCTTTCTACTGTTGCAAAATTCAAGAAAAGTGTTTTCGTTAAATATTAAAGTAGAAACATTCAAATTTAATTGTCCAAATGAAGGTATCATTCTTGCAGCAGCTAAAGCTACAAAACTAATTGTCGTAATCAATTCATTGGTATTTTTATTACCATATATAATTTCAAACAATACATAACCCATAACTAAGGACACACCTAATATTTCAAATATACTTTTAGGCAATGAATTAATGAGTCTATCGAGATTCATAAATTTTTGTTGAAGATTTAGTTGACTAATATACTTTTTAATAAAAAAATTATTTTTAGAGGACAATTTTATCAAAATTGAATTATCAATTATTTCTGAAACCGATTTAAGCATTAAAGATGAATGTTTATTAATGAGATTGGCAAATCTCTTGATCATTCCCTTGAAAATTTTTACTGAAATGACAAAAAATAATAAGAAGACTATAACAAGAATTACAAATATGCTTTTATCTATGAAGAACAAAGATGATGCTATTAAAAAAATTAGTAATACTTCCTTTAAAACCGCGCTATATGCTTCTATCAAATTTACAACTCTTTTTATTTCGTTATACACTTTGTAAGTCAAGACTGACTTTGGAGTATTAATGAGATTTTTAAAATCCTGTAATAGGATATAACTAAATATTTCTTTACTGTTCTCAGACAAAATTGATTGTTTAATTTTCCGGGAAAACCATCCACTAAATACAACACATATATTTTTTAAAACAAACGCTATGACTATGACAATTGAAACACTTAATATTAATGTTGCTTTATCAAGTGTTATTAAATAGTTTTTTATAAAATCAATTGTAATTTTGTCTAAAACTAACTCTGTGTTTGATAAAAAACCAACATATAATGCTAGAATTCCAATACTAAAAGTTTCTAAAATCGCAAGGAAAATTGAATTAATAAAAAATAAAACGAATAAAATTTTGTTCTTTGTACTTAATATTTCAAAAATTTTTGGTAAAAATTGAAAAAATTTTATCATTTAAATTTATTTTTTATTAAAAAATTTTCTAATTGATTGAACAATATATTCTTGTTTTTTGTTACTCAAATCAGGAAAAATTGGTAAACTTATAGCATTTTCATTATAAAAATTTGCATTATCAAATTGATTTAATTTAAATTTATACTTTTTAAAGTAAGGGTGACCATGAATTGGAATATAATGAATACTTGTAACAATATTTTTTTTTTTAAGATAATTAATTAAATCATCTCTTTTTTTTTTTGTTTTATTTGGATTAATCATTAAGATATATAAATGATTTGAAAATTGAATTTTCTTGTCATATTTAGGGAATATAAATGGCAAATTTTTTAGTTTTTTGTCATATCTTTTCTTTATTGATAATCTTTTTTTATAAAATTTATTTATCTTACTTAACTGACTTATGCCCAAAGAAGCATGTAGATCGCTTAATCTATAATTATACCCTAACAACTGTTGTTCGTAATAGACACTATTATATTTTTTTTTAACAATCATTTTTTTATCTCTTGTTATGCCGTGGTTCCTTAACATTAAGGCCTTTTTATAGTATTCTTTGTTATTTGTTACCAATACGCCACCCTCGCCGCTAGTAAATATTTTAACTGGGTGAAAACTAAAGACAGCAATATCTGAATATTTGCAACTACCAATCTTATGATTCATGTAATACGAACCAAAGGCATGAGAAGCATCTTCGAGAATTTTAAAATTATATTTTTTTTTGAGTGAATAAATCTTTTTCAAATTACAAGGATAACCAGCTAAATGAACCGGAATTATTACTTTTGGTTTTTTCTTTTGTTTTAATTTTTCACTCAATTTTTCAATAGACAGATTAAAATCATTTAAATTGATATCAATTAAATCTAATTTTGCTCCACATAACTCACCGCAATTGGCAGAGGCTACGAAACTATTTGTTGACGTCCAAAATCTTTCTGATTTTTTCAATCCTAATACAAGACAAGATATATGAAGAGCACTCGTTGCTGAATTTACACATACAGCATATTTAACCTTTAAAAATTCTGAAATTTTTTTCTCGAATTTTGATATTTGAGGACCAGTTGTTAAAAAATCACTTTTTAAAGTTCTTACGACTTCTTTAATGTCTGAATGGGAGATTGATTGTCTACTGTAAGGTATTTTTTTGTTATTCATTATTTTTTAAATCCTTTTTTAAAGCCTCATATTCATTTGATAATTTTTTCATGTAATTGATGGTGAGTTTAGTTTTATAACTAATTCCACTTGGTGTCAGAAGATATATATAATTTATTTTGTTTTTATTTTTTTTAAAATTTTTTACTTTTATCAAACCCTTATTTCTTAATGAACTAACTATGTAATTTAACTTACCTAGGCTAAGATTTAGTTCGCTAGCAAGTTTTCTCTGACTAGCGTTAGGGTCATTAAATATTTTCCTCAAAACATTGAGTATTTCTGGGTTTTTCATTATATCTTGTCTATTAGAATAGATCGTAAGCTTCAAATGTGTTCATATTTTGAACATATTGTTTTTATAATTTTTTTAGATGAGACTTTTAATTGTACCCACAATATCAAGAAGTATAAAAATAGGTAATCACATGTTAGTTCGCTCTCTCAAAATTGCAAAAAAATCGAAAATTCTTAAAAAAATTAACGTTTCAACCAGTTCGAAAAAATATATAAACTAATATGAATATTTTAATAACAGGAGGAACCG
>MDTD01043156.1_pt1 | contig 16546 bp, 17 predicted proteins | sample 811221 | NCBI WGS metagenome assembly MDTD01 (sample SAMN05326646, study PRJNA326480) | marine metagenome | isolation source: seawater | place: Pacific Ocean: South West | collected 2011 | reverse complement strand
TTGTAGTTATTGTAGGTCTTTTTGCAGCCGCCGCTTTTAAAATTTTACCGTCTATAAATAGAATTTTAAGTAATTTTGTAAATATGAGGTTTGGATTAGCTTCAGTTAATGTTGTGTATAATGATTTAAAACTTACCACTCCAAAATTAGAGTCAGAGAATTTTATTAAAAAAAAGATAGACTTTAAGAAACAAATAGAACTTAAAAATATTTCTTACTTATATCCAAACACGTCAAAACATATAATCAAAAATTTAAACTTAACAATCAAAGCTAATACAATGGTCGGAATAGTAGGAATGAGTGGTTCAGGAAAATCAACTCTAATAGATATAATTATTGGAATTTTGTCTCCGACTTTAGGAGATATTTTGATTGACGGAAAAAAAATCAGTAAAATAAAAAGGAATTGGCAAAATAATATTGGTTATATACCTCAATCTATTTATCTGTTGGACGATACGATAAAGAAGAATATAGCTTTAGCAGACGAAAACTCAGACATTGATCTAAAATTACTTTCCAATGCTATTAAATTTTCACAATCGGAAAATTTTATCGATAATCTTCCTCAAAAAACTGAAACATATGTTGGTGAGTTCGGAGTAAGACTTTCAGGCGGACAAAAACAAAGAATTGGTATTGCTAGAGCTCTTTACCGTAATCATGATTTATTAATTTTAGATGAAGCCACAAGTTCACTTGATGAATACACAGAAAAAGAAATAATAAGCACAATAAACTCAATGAAAGGAAAAAAAACAATTATTATTTGTTCACATAAAAAAGAAACTTTGGAAAATTGTGATAAAGTTTATATGGTTGAAAATCAAAATTTAATCGAGCATTCATAAAATAACAATGAAAAAAATAATTAATTATTTAGCAACAAATCAAAATAAGATAAGAGATTTCATTGCAATTATATTATTTAAATTAAATTTAATACCCAAACAATTTGAGGGAAGAGTCAAATCTATTTACTTAACACAAAAATATAATAAAAGTTTTCATAAGTTAAAATTAAGTTATGATAAACTTGGGTTTAAATGTTTAAAACCAATGCCAAGTGATGACTTTCTTAAAAAATATTATCAAGATACTTACTGGCCGAGTAGAACTGACAAAAATTATCCAATAAGACTTAGAGACATTGAGCACTACAAGATTCTCATTGATAGATATCCAGATTTTAATATTAAACCTAAAAAAGTACTGAATTTTGGAGCTGGCCATGGTGGTTTATCATTTTTTCTTCACACTCAAAATCACGATATTTATAATTTTGAACCTGGAGGAGTAAAACAATATTTTTCTAATAGATGGAAAACGATATCGGATTTTAAAGATATAAATTTTAAGTTTGATTTGATTTATGGAAGCCATTCTTTAGAACATGTTCAAGATATAAGAAGAACCTTAACGCAATTCAAAAGATTATCTGATGACAATACAATATTTTTCTTTGAAGTACCTAATTGCCCAAAAGATAAAAAAATACCTATTGAACCTCCTCATACTTACTATTTTAATACAGATTTTTTTTACAATTCATTTAGCACAGTTAATTATTGCAAAACTTACGAAAATTATAAAGAACAAAATGATAATAATGGAGAGGTAATCATATTTATTTCTCAAACAAATATTGCAGAAAAGTTATCTCATTAAATTATTTTAATGTTTGAAAATTTAAAAAAATACAAAAAAAAAGTTGCCATTGATGGTGAATATATAAAAAAATTTACTTATGAAAAATTAGTTGATGAGTCAAATAAATTAAAAAGAAAAGTATCTTCCAAGAGCGTTTGTTTATTAATTTGTTCAAATAGTATTGAGTCTATTTTAGGTTATATAGCTTTTTTTAATAATGAAAAAACTATAACAATCTTGATAGATCATTCATTTAAAAAAAATTTCATAAAAACAATAATAAAAAAATTTAAACCAAATTATATATTTGCCCCTCGGTATCTAAATTTTAATAAATTTAAAATACTAGATAGTATTTATAATTATTCGCTTTTTTATAGAAATTTTCAAATTGATAAAAAAATTAATTATAAAAACTTTCTATTACTCCCAACATCAGGAACAACTCAAAATCCAAAATTTGTAAGATTATCAAAATTTAATTTGGAGGATAATTCAAAAAAAATTATAAATACTCTCAAAATAAAAAGTGATCATACTACAATTACCACAATGCCAATGGGATATTCTTACGGTTTATCCATTATAAATACTCACCTATTAACAGGATCAAAAATAATTATAAATAATAGATCTATATTTGAAAAAAAATTTTGGGAAATAATAAATAAAAAGAGAGTAAATTCTTTTGGCGGTGTTCCTCAATTTTATGATTTGTTAAAAAAAATAAAATTTGAAAAACAAAATATTTCTTCAATTAAATACTTAACCCAGGCAGGTGGTAAATTAGAGCAAGACACTTTAGATTATTTAGAAAAAATTTTTCTTATAAAAAAAATAAATTTTTTTAAAATGTATGGTCAAACAGAGGCCAGTCCAAGAATAACTATTTTGAATTCAAGAAATTTTTTTGAAAAAAAAGGAAGTGTAGGCAAACCTTTGAAAGGAACTATTATTGAATTAATAGATGAGAGAGGAAAAAAAATAAATAAAAAAAATAAAGTTGGTGAAATTATGATACGTGGCAATAATGTATGTTTAGGTTATGCAAAAAATTTTAGAGATTTATTTAAAAGTGATATTAATAAAAAAAAATTATTAACTGGAGATTTGGCATACATAGACAAAAAAAATTTTGTTTATATAACTGGTAGAAAAAAAAGAATGATAAAAATTTTTGGTATAAGAATGGATGTAGATGATATTGAAAGTATATTAAAAAAAAATAAAATTACATGTATATGCACTTCTAAAAATAATAAATTAGTTTTAAAATTAGACGATTTAAAATTAATTGAAAAATCCAAAGATATATTGAGTAAACATCTCGATATAAATAAAAATTATATTGTTGCTGAATTAAAAGAGCAAAAAAGCCTAAAAACACTTTTATAAATTATAATAAAATGAACAAAAATAAAATTTTTGAAGAAAAAATATTAAGTCTTACAAAAGATCATTATTCAAAATCAGCAGAGTATAAGAAAGTTGTTGATTTTTTATATAATAAAAAGTTTGATAGGTTGGAAAATATTCCTTTTTTACCTGTAAATTTGTTTAAACATTTAGATTTAAAAAGCATACCTGATAAAAACATATTCAAGATACTTAATTCTTCTGGAACCTCAGGCAGTGTTTCAAAAATTTTTTTAGATAAAAAAAATGCAGAAGATCAAACGAAAGCTTTAAATTCAATCATGTCAAAGCTCTTGGGTAAAGAAAGACTACCTATGTTAATTTTAGATAAAAAACCTGATTTTAAAGATAAAAATAAATTTAACGCAAAGACAGCAGCAATAATTGGTTTCTCAATATTTGGAAAAAATCATCATTATCTTATTAACGATAAGAATCAGGTAGATTATATAGAGTTGAATAATTTCTTAGAAAAATTTGGAGGTAAAAAATGTCTTATATTTGGATTTACTTATAACGTTTATCAACATTTAATCGAAAAGTTAGATTACAAAAAAATTAAAAAAGATTTTAAAAATGGAATACTGCTTCATGGAGGCGGATGGAAAAAAATGGAGAATAAAAAAATTGATAATAAAATATTTAAAAACAAACTAATTAAAAGATTTGGTTTTTCAAAAATAGTCAATTATTATGGTTTAATTGAACAGACTGGATCTATATTTTTAGAATGTGAGAAGTGTGGATATTTTTATTCTAGTGAGTACTCAGAAGTAATAATTAGAGGAAAAAATTTAGAAATTTTACCTCAGAGAAAAAAAGGGTTTATACAATTATTATCTATTTTACCAACGAGCTATCCCGGACACAGTATTTTAACTGAGGACATTGGAACAATAATTGAAAATGATTGTGACCTTTGTGTTAATAAAAAAAGCTTTTTGGTTCTTGGAAGAGCTGAACACTCCGAAATAAGAGGATGTAGCGACACATAATGAATAATATTAAATATTTGGTTGGAAATAAAAATTTTTCTTTAAAACCCTTTGAGCCTTTCTCAAACCATGTTTTGAAATTTTTGGAAAAATTGTCAAAAGAATTAAACTCACTGAGAAATATAAAAAATTACCCCGAATTAAAGTCTTTATCTTTTTGGTGCAGAAAAAAAAACTTATATAAACTCAAAAAAGATTTTTTTAAAGATAAAGATAAAATAGGATTAGGTTTAGTTTTTCATATAACACCTTCAAATGTTGCTACCAATTTTGCTTACTCATTAATATTTGGTTTATTATCTGGTAATTCAAATGTTGTTAAAGTTCCTTCTAAAAATTTTATTCAAATAAATTTGATATGTGATTTAATAAATAAAATTTTAGAAAAAGAAAATAATATTTTAAAAGAAAAAATTACGATTATTAGATATAAAGATGATGATGAGCCAACAAGATATTTTTCAATGATAAGCGACGCTAGATTGATTTGGGGTGGCGATAAAACTATTAATAAATTAAGATCATTTCAAACTAACGAAAGATCCATAGATATAAATTTTGCAGATAGATATTCTTTTTGTGTAATTAATCAATCAAAACTAGCAAAACTTAATAAACATGAACTAAAAATTTTAATTCAAAAATTTTATAATGATACGTATTTGGTGGATCAAAATGCTTGCTCATCTCCACATTTAATAGTATGGACAGGAAAAAAAAATAAATTTTGCCAAAAGCTTTTTTGGCATGAATTATACAATTTGGTTAAAAAAAAATATTTTTTAACAGAACTTGCTCCTTCAGAAAAATATAATGATTTATGTAAGCACGTGCTTTCCCTAGAAAATATTTCAAAAGTTAATACTTTTGACAACTTAATTTATGTTATAAAACTTAAAAAACTATCTACTAAAAACGATAACTTCAGGGGCAAGTGGGGTCTTTTTTTTGAGTATGAATTAGATGATTTGAATAAAATTAATAAAATAGTAAACAATAAATACCAAACTCTTACTTACTTTGGTTTAGAAAAAAAGATGTTAAGAAATTTTATTTTTAAAAATAATCTAAAGGGAATTGATAGAGTTGTGCCTATTGGACAATCACTTGATATAGGCTTATTGTGGGATGGTTACAATATTCCAAACATTCTCTCAAGAGGAGTACAAATTCAATGAACTCTCTGGAATTTGATAAAAAAAAAATTTACGAGTATCAACAAAATCGTGAACCTTATCTCATGATAGATCACGCAACTGAAGTAATTCCTGGAAAAAGCGCTAAGGGTTATAAAGATTTTAACTCTGAAGAATGGTTTTTTAAAGTTCATTGGAAAAATGATCCCAATGTTCCTGGAATGTTACAGATAGAGGCTCTGGTGCAAATGTCAGCTTTATCAATTTTAAGTTTACCTGGTAATAAAGGAAAGGTAGTTTACCTTACGAATGCAAATAATCTTAAATTTTTGAAAAAAATTACTCCAAATAATAGACTAATCATAGAGACAAAAACTAAAAGTTATACAAGAGGTATAGCAATTTGTGAGGGCATCGGTATTATTGGAAAACAGATTGCTTGTAAAGCTGATTTTAATCTGGTATTGCCTGACGAAATTAAAAAATATAAAGTAGAATAATATGCCAATAGCATCATCACTATTAAATAAACCTAGACTTGTAGAAAAATTAAGAAAGTTTTATGACTATGTTCAAAAAAACGATGGAAAAATAGGAACAAAAACAAGAGGAATTGATTTAAATTTTAATAATGCATGCAATCTAAGATGCAAATATTGTTTTACTAATTCTCCTAAAGGAGATCACGTTAAAGAATATCTTGATATTAAAGCAATCAAAAAATTAGCAGATGAAGCTGACGAGCTAGGGTATTTTGAGTTTGATTTACAAGGAGGTGAATTATTACTTCAACCAAAAAAATTATTTAAAGTCCTAGAGGCTATTAGACCAGAGCGTTTTTATATGTATTTAACTACTAACGGATATTATTTAGATAAAGAAATGGCTAAAAAATTGGCAGATTATAAAGTTAGTAGAGTATCAGTCAGCATTGATAGCATGGATGAAAAAATTCACGATGATATGAGGGGTAGAAAAGAGTCATGGAAAAGAGCTATCGAGGCATTAAAACATGTGAAAGATGTTGGCATGGATCCATATTTAAATATTACAGTTGGACATTATAATGCTAACACGGATCACTTTAAACAACTTTTGGATTACTCTAAAGATCAGAGGTATAAAACTCTTCTTAATGTAGCTGTTCCTTCAGGAATGTGGCAAAACATGGAGGATATCATTTGTGATGACAAAGATAGAGAATACTTAAGAAAAATTAGAAAAGAGTATAAAAATTTAGTTAGGAATATTTGGAATCCATTCGATAAGAATCATGAAAAAATTTTAGGATGCACCACAGTTAATAGAGTATATGTTACTCCTATCGGAGACGTTTTAGTTTGTCCTTACGTACACATAAAAATCGGAAATATTTTTAAACAATCCTTGAAAGAAATAATTGATCATGGATTTAGAATTAAATACTTTAGAAATCATAGTGATTTATGTTTGGCCGGGGAAGATAAAGAATTTATAAAAAAATTTATGACAAAAAGCGGTCAAACTATATTTAAACCAGCGTTAGCAAAAGATATATTTTCAGAAGAAGACTACATTTAAAATGTTATTAAAAGACAAGACTGCAGTAATCACTGGCTGTAGCAGAGGTATAGGATTATCCATATTAGAAAATTTTAGTAGTAATGGAGCAAATATTATTGCTTGTGTTAGAAAAAACAATAATCAATTCCAAGATAAAGTAAAAAGACTAGAAGATAAACATAAAGTAAATATCAATATAATAAGTTTCGATCTTCAATTTGAAGAAGAGGTAGAAAAGGGATTAATAGATTTAAAAAAGATAACAAATTCAGTAGATATATTAGTAAATAATGCTGGAATTAATCAAATGTCATTATTTCAAATGACTTCATTAAAAACTTTTAAAAATGTATTTGAAATAAATTTTTTTTCAATTGTTAATTTAACCCAAAAAATTTTAAAAATAATAAAAAAAAACAATTATTCTAAAATAATTAATATTTCATCTAATGCTGTTTCTTTAGCAGATGCTGGGAGATCCGCTTATACACCAAGTAAAGCAGCATTAGTTTCTCTAACAGAAGTCTTATCCAAAGAATTAAGCAATTATAAAATAAATGTTAATGCAATAGCTCCAGGCTTAGTGAATACCGATATGATGAAAAACACTCCAAAAAAAGTTATTGAGGACGCGATTAAAAACACACCTTTAAATAAGGTAGCAGAACCACATGATGTAGCAAATACAGCTTTATTTTTAGCATCTGATAAATCAAATCATATAACGGGTGAAACCATTTACGTAACTGGCGGGATGAAATGAAAGATAAAGAAGAACACAAATCTGATATCAACAAGTTTTCAAATCAATTAAGAAAAAATATTTTGGAAATGGCTTTCTCCGCTGGTGCTAGTAGCGCACATTTGGGAGGAGCACTTTCAATTGTTGAAATTGTGTCAGTATTATTTTCAAAAATTATGAAAATGAACAATGATCCTGAATGGTCAGAAAGAGACAGATTCATATTAAGCAAGGGACATGCATGTTTAGCTTACTATGCTGCTTTGTGTGAAAAAGGATTTATAAAAAGAAATGAACTTAAAACTTTTGAAAAAGATGATAGTAATCTTTTAGGTCATCCTGTGATAAACAAAAAGTTAGGATTAGATTTTTCTAATGGATCTTTAGGAATGGGATTATCATTAGGTATTGGTGTTTCAATATCAATAAAAAAACAAAATAAAAATAATAGAGTGTACGTAATATTAGGTGATGGAGAATGCAATGAAGGATCAGTATGGGAGGCAGCTATGGCGGCAGTTCATTTCAAATTAGACAACATTGTTGTAATTGTGGATAATAATAATTTTCAGCAGACAGGTTCCCGAGAACAAATTATGGATACGAAAAATTTAAAAGAAAAATGGGAAAGTTTTGGTTGGAATGTATATCAATTGGATGGTCATGATGTTGATCATTTGTATGAAACTCTAAGTACTAAATGCATTTCTGGTAAACCTACTGCGATAATAGCTAAAACAATAAAAGGAAAGGGATTTTCTTTCTCAGAAAATAATAATGATTGGCACCATTCTGTATTAACTAAAAAACTTTATGATACTGCTTTAAAAGAATTAAATGATAATAAATGAGAGAAATATAAAAATGTGGTCAACTATCGGTCAAAGAGCCACATTTGGAATTGCAGCGTTAGAATTAGCTAAAGAAATGAGCAATCTAATGGTTCTGACTTGCGATGTTTCAACCTCGGCAGGTTTAGATAGATTTAGAAAAACTTTTCCTGATAAATATCTTGACCTAGGTATTGCAGAACAAAATATGATAGGTGTAGCTGCCGGCCTTTCAAGTGAAGGTTATAATGTAGTTACCACTACATTTGCTCCATTTCAAACAATGAGATGCTGTGAACAGATTAAAGTTAATATTGGTTACATGAAACAGAAAGTTTGTATGGTTGGGATTGGAAGTGGCTTGGCTCTTGGAACTTTAGGGTACACGCATTGTTGTATAGAGGATGTTGGATCTATGAGATCCATACCTGGAATAGATATTGTATCACCCGCAGACTCACTTGAAACAGTAAAAGCCTTAGAGGCATCAGTAAAATCAAAAAACTCGACTTATATTAGATTAACAGGAGCCTCAAATAATCCAATAATATATAGCAAAGATTATGCATTTGAGATCGGAAAATCTATTCAGCTCAAGGAAGGTAAAGACGTAACAATTTTTTGCAATGGTTCAGTGACAAACAATTGTTTGGAAGCAGCAAAAATTTTAGAAAGTAAAAAAATTTCTACAAAGGTAATTAATATGCACACGATAAAACCAATAGATAAAAAAGCAATAGATGACTCTTGTGACTCTAAATTAATAGTATCTGTTGAAGAACATAATATATTTGGTGGATTAGGTAGCTCGATTGCTGAATATAAATCTTCTTTGAAGTCTACACCTAAACAAATATTTATAGGAATTAATGACAAATACAGCAAAGGTGGATCTTATAAGTTTTTGCAGGAAAAACATGGACTTACACATGAAAAAATTGTAAATGAAATTTTAAAAAATTACAAAAATTAAATGGACAATAAACAAAAATATCAAGACGTTTTCATAAAATCTCTTTCGATTGACGAAAGTAAATTTTCAACTGGACTAAAGTATAACGAAATTCCTGAATGGGACTCAATAGGGCATATGACTTTAATATCTGGCTTAGAGGAAGGTTTTGGAATAAGTATGGAGACAGATGACATAATCGATTTTAGCTCATATAATAAGGGGATCGAAATATTACAAAAATATAAGGTAAAGATTTGAATTATGAAAAGAGACTGGGATCAAGATAAAATAATAAAAGAAATCAAAGAAAATGGTTTTTATATTTTTAAAAATTTTTTTTCTGATAGCGACTTAGATGAAATTAAACATTCTTTAGTACAGACATTGCACTATATAAAAAAGGATAATGAGAATGATTTAACTAAAAAATATTATCAAATCAAAAATTTTAATCCAAAATTAAAAGGAAATTGGTATGATATTGCTAATTACAATACTACTTTGTTTAAACATTTACATGCAGAGGATATTTTAAAATTTATGAAGAAATTTTTTAATACAGATGTAATTTTTTCAGCAAGACCCTGCATTCATGTGCACGATGAAACTAATGATTTTCTTTTAGATCCTCATCAAGAAACCAATATGATATCAAGAGACGGGATATTGTTATGGTCTCCGATATACGATACTAATGAAGAAACTGGTGGTTTAACTGTTTTTAAAGGATCTCACAAGGATGGTTTCTTTGAACATAAATTAGATAATAAAAAAAGTAAAAAATCTTGGACTAAAGATTATACACATATTGATGAAAAAATTTTAGATAGATACGAAAGAATAAATTTAGAAGTAAAATCAAAATCGGCTGTCCTAATGATTAATTCTATGGTGCATTGTGGCTATCAAATGAAAAAGAAACAACACGCAAGAATTACAATAACTGAAAGATACAATCCACTTCAAAAAATTCCTTTTTTGAGAAAAGAAAGTGCACCACTAAAAATACCTTATCAAGAAGATTATAATAAAATTTTAGATTAATTTTTAATAAATTATGAAATTTCCGATGATAAAGTGGGCTAAAGACCTTTATCCTATTTGTAGATCTATCACTGGTAAAGGAACAGAAAAAACTTTAAAATATTTTAAAAAATTAAATCCAGAGTTTAGAATTTTAAATTTTAAAAGCGGTTCAAAAGTTTTTGATTGGATAGTACCTAAAGAGTGGAACATAAAAAATTCATATATAGAGCATGAAAGTGGAAAGAAATTTGCAGAATTTAAAAAAATTAATCTTCATTTAGTAGGTTATTCTATACCAATTAATAAATGGTTAAGTAAAAAAAAATTACTTAAACATATTTATACCCAAAAAGATCAACCAGGTTCCATACCTTATGTTACCAGTTATTATAAAAGAAGATGGGGTTTCTGTTTGTCCGAAAAAGAAAAAAAAAAATTACCTTCAGGTAATTATAGAGCTTTCATTGATAGCAGTCTTAAAAATGGAAATTTAAAATTAAGTCATGCAATACTAAAAGGAAAATCGAAAAAAGAAATATTTTTTAGCTCATATGTTTGCCATCCATCAATGGTCAACAATGAATTATCAGGGCCAGTATTATTAAATGCAATAATGAAGTATATTAAAAAAAGACACAAAAAAAGAAATTTTAGTTACAGGTTTGTATTATTACCAGAAACAATTGGCTCAATTGCTTACCTCTCAAAATATCAAAAAGAGATGAAAAAAAATATTTTTTGTGGCTACAATTTAACATGTGTAGGAGATAATAGATCTTATAGCTATGTAAGAAGTAGAAACGGAAACACAATTTCAGATTTTTATATGGATAAATATTTGAAAAAAATGAAAAAATTTAAAAAATACGAATTTATTGAAAGAAGTTCAGACGAAAGGCAATATTGTTCTCCAAGTATTGATTTGCCTTTATGCTCTTTTTCAAAATCAAAATTTTATAAAGAGTATCATACTGATAAAGATAATTTTAAAGTTGTTTCCCAAAAAGGTTTGTTAGACTCACTTAAAGTTTTCATAAAAATAATAGATGATATAGAAAAATCAATATTCCCAAAAAACAAGATTTTAGGTGAACCAAATTTAGGAAAAAGAAATCTTTATCCTACTATATCTCAAAAAGGTAGCTACAAAAATATAAAACTAAGGATGGATTTACTAGCTTATTCGGACGGAAGTAAAAATTTAGAATTTATTTCACAAATAATTAATCAACCAATTAAAAAAGTAATTCGAGAGTATAAACTTTTGAAGTCCAAAGGTTTACTAGTCTAGTGCGATGTTTTCATCTGTATTAAAAAATAATCTTAAAAAATTAGGTCTTAAAAAAGGTGATAAAATACTAGTTAGTTCTGACGTATTAAAATTTTTAGTTTATTTAAAAAAAAATAAAATTAATTATAATTTAAATGATTTGATAAATGATTTAATTAAAACAGTTGGGAAAGATGGTAATATAATTTTTCCAACGTTTAATTGGGATTTTTGTAAAGGCATTACTTTTGATAACAAAAAATCTAAATCAATGACTGGAGCCTTAAGCAACACAGCACTTAAAAGGCATGACTTCATAAGATCTCATAATCCTATATATTCTTTTGCTATATGGGGTAAAAATAAAAAAAAAATTTCTGAATTAAATCATAAAAGTTGTTTTGGCTTATCATCACCATTTGGATACTTAATTAAAAATAATGCAAAAAACTTATTTATCGGAATAGATTACAAAGATGGTTTAACGTTTGTTCATGTTGCCGAAGAACAAGTTAGGGTAAAATATAGGTATTTTAAATATTATGAGGGAAATGTAATCAATAATAATAAAATAGAAAAAAAAAATTATAGAATGTATGTCAGAGACTTATCAAAAAATCTTGTAACTACTATTAATAAAAAAATGGATAAAATTTAAAAAAAAAAAGGAAAAATTAAGAAAAATAGTTTTTTTGGTGTTAAATTTTCATTAATAAATATTAAGTCAGCATACAATATTATGGTTAACGATTTAAAAAAAGAAAAAAAAATAGTTCAAATTAAAAAACCCAACCTATAAAAAGTTTTAAAATAAATAAAAATGCTACTTTCAATTTGTATTCCTAATTTTAACCGTTCAGATTGGTTAGAAAATTGTTTAAATTCTATAAAAATAGCAAAAAAAAAAACTAAGCTTAAGTTTGAAATATGTATATCGGACAATAATTCAGAAGAAAATGTTTTATCAATAGTAAATAAATACAAAAGACATATTAAAATAAATTTTAAAAAAAATAAAAAAAATTACGGCATGGGAAAAAATATAATATCGGCTGTTTCTATGGCTAGAGGAGAATTTGTTTGGGTGATTGGTAATGATGATTTACTATTACCTCATACACTTAAAAAACTCCACGAAACTATTGTAGAAAATAAAGATTTAGATTTTTTCTTTATTAACTCTTATCTTCTAGAATCAAATTTTGTCCTCAATTTTAACCAACCATTTAATACAAAATATTTACCGAAAAAAATGAAAAAATTTTCTAATATAAGTGAAAATAAAATTTTAAATTTTCACGATTTAATTAACCCAAAAATTTCGTTTGATTATTTACTTGGTTTGTACCTTTCTGTGTTTAGAAGAAAAAAGTGGAATAGAAATGTAGGAGTTTTAAATAAACAAAATTTAATTAAACCCGGAACATTTTCTACTTTTGAAAACACTTGTCCTCATATAATGGTATTTTCAAAAGCTTTTGCTAAATCAAAAGCTTATGTTTGCTCTGATTGTTTGAGTGTAAATTTATCAGGTCAAAGAGAGTGGTCAAATTTATATCCATTTGTTGAGTCAATTAGAATACCAGAGGCTTTAGATTATTATTTCAAATTTGGTCTTCCAGTAAAAAAATACTTTTATTGTAAAAATAGTTCTCTTAAGAATTTTTTTCCTGCATTACTAAAGATATTAATATCTGGTAATAAAAGTGGTTTAAACAATATAAAAATAAATACACATATTTTTAGAAATATGATATTTCCTAATTTTTACCTTTCTCCACTAATATATTTAATGAGGAAAATACTTTAAAATTAATAATGAAAATTTTTTTGACAGGAGGGACAGGGTATGTAGGAGGGCATTTTCTAAATTATGCAATTGATAACGGTCATATAGTTTATGCATTGAGTAGAAAAAAAAATAATAAAAAAAGAAAAAATTTGATTTGGTTGCAAGGATCTTTAAAGAAAAAATGGAAAGAATTTAAAAAATGTGATGTTTTAATACATTTGGCTTCTGAAGGGGTTTACAGTAAATACCCTTCATTTAAAAGTTGCTTTAAGGCCAATGTTACCTTACCCTCAAAGATGCTTCATAACGCTGCGAAATCAAGATGTCTTGATTGGGTTATTGTTGGATCTTGTTTTGAAAAAAAAATTATTAGTGAAAAAAAAGCACTTAAAATCGTAAACAAAAAAAATAAAATCCCATTTTATAACTATGCATTCAGTAAATATCTTTTTAGCAAAATAAGTTTAAAAATTGCAAAAAAATACGGTGCTAATTGTAGGGTATTAAGACTTTTCCACGTTTATGGGGGAAACGAAAACCAAGGAAGATTATGGCCCTCTTTAATAGCAGCAGCAAAAAAAAACCAAGACTTTTATATGACGAAAGGAGAGCAAATAAGAGATTTTTGTCATATTGATAATGTGATGGTATCCTTGCTAAAAGCAATTAATTTCAACTCTAAAATAAGAAAAAAGTCGACAATTTGGGATTTTGCCACTGGTAAAAAAAAAACAGTAAAAAAATTTGCAAAAGAAATATGGAAAAAATATAGATCTGAGGGAAATCTTATTTATGGAAAAATTAAAAATTATGATGACTATGATTATATTGCAAATAAAAAAAAACTATGGAGGATAAAATCACATTTATAAAAAATAATGAAGAATAAAATTACATATGGAAAGAATGTTTATGACAAAAAAGAGATTTTTGCAGTAAACAGAGTTTTAAAAAATTCTACTCAAATGGGTAAATCAGTCAAAATTTTTGAAAAAAAAATTTCTGATCATTTTTCAAAAAAATATGGACTGATGGTAAATTCTGGCTCATCAGCTCTGACTTTAGCATTTAAGGTAATGAATTTTCCTAATTCCAGTGAAGTTATAACTCCTTGCTTAAACTTTGGTACTGCAGTTTCCTCCATAGTTTTAAGCAATCTTGTTCCAATATTCGTTGATTGTAAAAAAGAAACCCTTCAAATTGATGAAAATAAAATAGAAAAAAAAATTACCTCAAAAACAAAGTGTCTCCTAATTCCAAATTTAATTGGAAATGTTCCAAATTGGCCAAAAATTAAAAAAATTGCAAAAAAATACAATCTTAAAATTATTGAAGACTCAGCTGATACATTGGGGGCAAAAATTGGATCTAAAACAACTGGTTTTTTTAGTGATATTTCAATAACAAGTTTTTATGGTTCTCACATTATAAGCTGTGCGGGAAACGGTGGTTGTTTTTTAACTAACAATAAAAAATATTTTGAAAAAGCTAAAGTTTTAAGGAGCTGGGGAAGGATGTCTTCACTATTAAGTGACTCAGAGAATATAAAAAAACGACTTGGTGTAAAATTAAAAGGTATTTCGTATGATAAAAAATTCATCTTTTCTGAAGCAGGATATAACTTTGAACCTTCTGAAATAGGAGCGGCTTTTGGATTAGAACAATTGAAAAAATTTAAATACTTTGTAAAGATAAGAAACAGTAATTTTAATAAACATAAGATATTTTTTAAAAAAAATAGTAAATATTTTATTATTCCTAAAGTTTTTAAAAAAATTAAAACAAATTTTTTAGCGTATCCAATTATTTTAAGAGATAATTTAATTAACAGAAAAAAACTTCAAATTTTTTTGGAAAAAAATAATATCCAAACCCGTCCAATTTTTTCTGGAAATATTCTTAGACATCCTGGATTTTCAAATTTAAAGTCAAAAAAAAATAAAATAAATGAATTTAAAGAATCAGATTACATAATGAAAAATGGATTACTAATTGGTTGTCATCAAGGTTTATCTAATAAAAATTTAAATTATATTCATCAAACCATTCAAAAATTTTTAAAATCTAAAAATTAATGAAAGTTGTAATTTTATGTGGAGGAAAAGGGACAAGATTAGGGTTTGAAACTAAAATTCTGCCAAAGCCAATGGTTAAACTTAATAAAGATCCAATTATCCTCCATATTATCAATTATTACAAAAAATTTGGATACAAAGATTTCGTGCTTGCCCTTGGCTATAAAGGAAAATTAATAGAGAACTTCTTTAAAAAAAAAAATTTTTTAATTTCAATTAAGTGTGTAGATACTGGGGCAAATACACTTACGGGCGGTAGATTACTTAAATTAAAAAAATATTTAAAAAATGAAGAAAATTTTATGTTGACCTATGGCGACGGTTTGACAAATCAAAATTTAAATAAATTAGAAAAATTTCATCTTAGAAATAGAAAAGTAGCAACTATGACTATTGTAAGACCTCCAGTTAGATTTGGTGAAGTAAAAATAAGTGGATCATTAATCAAAAAATTTAAAGAGAAACCACAGATTACTAATAGTTGGATTAATGGTGGGTTTTTTGTTTTTAAAAAAGAAATTTTTGAATTTTTAGGAAAAGGCAATGAAATGTTAGAGAGAACACCAATGACCAAACTTTCCAAAAAAAAACAACTTGTAGGTTTCAAGCATAATGGTTTTTGGCAGTGCATGGATACACCCAGAGATAAAGAATTTCTTAAAAATCTTATTAATAAAAAAAAAGCCCCATGGATGAATTAATAAATTTTTACAAAAATAAAAAAATTTTCATAACGGGCCATACAGGGTTTAAAGGTAGATGGCTTACAGCAGTATTACTTAAATTTAAAGCAAAGTTAATAGGATATTCATTAAATGACGATAAGAGGAAAAGTTATGAAAGTTTTCTTAATTTCAAAAAAGTTAAAAATATTTATGGAGATATAAGTGATTATAAAAAATTAAGTCACGAAATTAAAATTGCTAAACCCCAATTAATTTTTCATTTAGCAGCTCAACCGCTTGTATCTGAGTCATATTTAAATCCTCTTAATACATTTAAAACAAATTTTATAGGTTCAGTAAATATTTTTGAAATTACAAGAAGATTAAAAATAAAATCAGTGGTCGTTATCACTTCTGATAAATGTTATCTTAATAAAGAAGTTTTAAGA
>MDTD01081775.1_pt1 | contig 16549 bp, 25 predicted proteins | sample 811221 | NCBI WGS metagenome assembly MDTD01 (sample SAMN05326646, study PRJNA326480) | marine metagenome | isolation source: seawater | place: Pacific Ocean: South West | collected 2011 | reverse complement strand
ATGACGAGTCTGGATCTCGTTTTTTCCTCGTACTTGGGAACGACCTTGCGTATTTCTCTCATCAACGAATTGAACGGAAGTTTAGATTTTGCGACGAGTTTGTGTCGCGCGATCGCCGAGTTCATTTAGACTGCCGGCGCGTGTATTTATACATGGTGTACACACAACGTGTACACACCATGATGGTACCTCTCTAAAATGCACCCCAATGTCGCGCTCTTGATCGCGTTCGTCGTCGTCTCTTTTGCGTGCATGGCGCTGTATCGAATATACAAGAAACGTGCGCTTGCGTTGATTGTACTCATTTCCGCATTCGTTAATTTTTTCGTTATACTGTCTCTGGTGTTTTTCGACAAGTCTGTGCGCGATTCTGTGCTGTGGGTGGTGTTTTCAGTGCTGTGGTTGGCTCAGGTCGTTTGGGTCAGTGAATTTTTTCTGCATAAACCTTAATATTTTTTCTATCATGGTGTATTAGTAGTGTGACTCTTCTATAAAAAAAATGTCTCGTATTGATCCGGAAACGTTTTGGGAAATCGACGTCTTTTCGCGCACGCGCGCTGTGGCGTGCAGCACCGTGCCCAAAGAGAACAAGTACCACTACGTATTCCAAATCCCTGCCTCTGCGATGCGTCCAACGGCAACTACCTTTCGTCATTTCCGCACCAACCCCGAGGGCAGAGCGTTCGAAAAGTGCTTTCACTTTTTCCTCGATCTCATGGAGTCGATGATCTCCGCCCAGCAGAAAAGCGAGCCGCTGCCTCCCGGAGCCAACACGCTCGTGTTCCTGGAGTGGTGCCCCTCTACCGAGTGCAAAACGCAGATACAAACCGCCGGTTGGCGCTTCCACGTGTTTGTGGACAGGAACATGAACGAGATGTTCGTCATGAAGCGCATGATGGAAGGCTTCAAGCAAAAAGCCGCCAAGCTGATGGCGCGCAGCAAGGACGTGCCCAGCCACTACTCGATCTACACGCCGGTGCGGTACTGCATGCAGGTGTTCAGCGTCTATACGGGAACGTGCGACAACGTCGAGGCGCTGCACGCGGGTCTCGTCGAGAGCAGCGTGTCTCCGAGCAAGGCGTTTGTGCTCAAGGACATGCCAGGCGCGCTCGGCGTCGACAGATACTTGAATGACTCTGAAGAGTTCAGCTTCCCGACGCCGCACTTTATTCGCCTCGACGAGGGCATCTTCAACGCCGAGTTCGTCACCAAGCGCGTGCTGCCCTGTCATATGATGTTCTCGTGCGCCAAGCCGGAGGTGATGCTGCACGAAGACGGCGGTCAGTACCGCGTTACGTTCATGCCGCACAGGTACTACAAGGAACCTGAGGGGTTTAACGGCTACTGGACGGAAGATCAGCTGCAGCAGTTTCTAGATGAAAACGACACGCAGTACCTCGTGTTCTCCGAGGGGAGCACGCGCGAGGTCGGCGAGGTCGGCGAGGTCACCTACGCCAAGCAGCACCACAAGGGCATCTGCTGGATGGACTCGAACCAGCTCGACGACATGAAGGGAGACGCGAGCCAGCTCTACGAGGCAATGCGCACGAACCAAGCGGACATCTCCACGATCGACGAGATCACGCTCCGCGCCATCGACAAGCCGGACAAGCACACGTTCATCGAGGAGGAGTTCAAAACCAAAGTGTGGTTCGACGAGGACTGCTTCATTTCGGATCCGCTGCGGAAGATCATCCGGTGGTTTCACAAGGAGTACAACCCCTCGATGATGCGCACGTACCCGCTGGTGCACGAGAACATGTCGGTCATCGCGCACAGAGCGTGCCTCGTCACGCACATGTACGACAAGTTGTACCAGGTGAGCTCGGCGCATCGTCCCATCTACATCATTCATCTGATGCGGCTCGACGCGTTCAGGCACGAGATGAACATGCACCTCAACAGCGTGTTCACCGGCGAGGGCGCCACCTCCAAATCGTTCGTCTACGAGCTGCTCAAGAAAAACTCGATCGAGGGTACCGTGTCGGAGCGCACCTACGACACCGACAAGGCGGACGCCGTCGACTTAGATATGAACCACATGGTACACGTGTTCGACGAGGCGCCGCCGTCGTTCTTCAAGGATCCGAAGAAAAGAGGTCCCCTCGAGGCGCTCAAACAGCGACTCACGAGCATGAAAACGTCGCACAGGCGTCCGTTCACCGACGAAAAGACGGGTGAGCGCACGCAGATCACGTCGATCTCGCAGAACATCGGATGCCTCATGGGCGCCACCAACGAGCCGCGCTCCAACTTTGACAAGCCGCTGCAAACGCGCTTCAACTGGTTCGAGGCAGAAAAGCTGCTCAGCACGACGCGCACCATCGCCGACTGCCAGCACGCCGCGGAAACTATGGGCAGGGTGCAGAGAGACAAGCTCAAAGAAGCGGTGCACTTTCACAAATTCGAGCAGGGGTACGTCGCGCTCGTGTGGCAGTTCGTACGCATGGGCAGAATCCAATCGCCTGACACCACGGCGGTGGGCATCGTCATGCGCATCTTCAAAGACGAACTCAAAAAAGAGGGCATCACCATCCACTCGAGAAACGTCGAGCGCGTCAAGCGCCTGTGCCAGAATCTCGCCATCGTCAGAGCCAAACACATACTGTACCACACGGTAGGAGGAAAGTACGCCAACGTGCCCTTCGACATCGATCAGCTCAAAGACGCCGAGCCGCTCATGATATGCACCGAGGAGATCGTCGTGCACGCCGTGGGACTCATCTTCGACAGCGTCGTGTCGCGCAACCGCCGCAAAGTGCTCGAGAAGCTGTGGAAGATGCACGAGGAGGGGCAGGTGTACCGCATGAACGACAGGGGACTCGAGGACTACAACTTTATTGCCATGAAAGGTCACCTCACCAACATTGCCACCAAAGTCGCCAACGCGCTTCTAGAGGACTCTGTGCACGTGTCCGCGTGCAACATTGTCACCATTTTCCGCGAGATCAAAGAGCAGACGATCTCGTGCAAACACTACGAGAGCAACCCTCCGGGAGACGACGGCACCATAGGAGACGGCTTCCCCGAAGAGAGGGGCGTGCACGGCAGATTCTCCTCCATAGAGCACGAGGGCACCAACACCTACTTTCACATTCACATGTTCAAACACATACGACGCAACGCCGCGGAAAAGAACATCTACAAAAACATCATCGACGCGCTGCTCTACGAGTACACTGTGCCGAGAAAACTGCTGCTCGGCATGAACGTCATGCACAGCAACGAACCCGCCATATGGGACACGTACAACATCAAACCGCGCAATAGAGAAATCGTCATCACAGAGGGTATCGGCGCGCAGGAGGACTACTACGGCGTCATAGGGGATACGATAGACAAGAACGAGGCGCTCAGGACGGACATCGACGCGCACGCGTGCTACAACCGCAGCGAGGACGTCGGATACGAGGTGGTGCCGTACGAGACGGCGGAAGAGGACTGGGGAGAGATTGTACCGTACCCTTACAGAGCGAACAAACGAAAAAGAATCACTTGATTTCGTGCAAAAGCACTAGCTGGTTGTACAACTCCCTGTCCAACACGCCCTGCTTCACCGCGCCCTTCTTGAACCACATCGCGGTGGTCGGGTACTCTGCGGACAGCTCCTCCGAGGCTTCCGAGTGGCGGCGTGCCAGCTCGTCGCGGATGATCTCTTTCTGCAGATCCGTGAGCCGGTACATGCCCTTGAACGTGCTCCAGGCGATCTGCCTGTGCCACTCCGGCTTACTCTTCAACTCTTCTAGGAACTCAACAATATCGTTCATTTGTTTAACTATGTTTATGTAAATACGTGTACGCACGTGCCGCACAGGATACCGAGACACGCGCCGATACCGACCTGCAGCCGGGTGTGCTTTTCAGAGTACACGCGCTCCTCGCACACGAGCAGTCCCAGCACGAGCAGCGCCAACTTGAACTGAAGATTCATCTCCTCTCGGAGCGCCACGAACATCGCAACAGAGCAGAAGACTTGGCAATGACCGCTCGGCATGCCCGACTTGCGCGAGTAGGGGCGGAGCATCTGCGGTATATTGTACTTTCGGTGCGCCCAGCCGCACAGTCGTTTGAGCGCGAGATTCGACGCCGCCACGCAGAGGAACGCAAAGATCTTGTAGGGATAGATGAGAAACACGTACGCAAGAGCAAAATAATGAATCATTTTGATACTGTCAGTTTACACTGTATACACCATTAGCTAATCGTGCAGTACTCTGCGTTCTCCTCTTCTACCGGAACCTCCTTTCCTATCAGAGAGTACAACTCCTGCACCTGCTGCTCAAAGATCTTCACTTGCTTTTCCAAAATCTGTACCCGCTCCTCCAAACCAGGCATCGAAGATTTGAACACAGACATTTTTTGCCCATATATGGCTCATCCGAGTACACCATTACCCGCTGCGGAGAGCGTGCTCGTAAGACACCTTTGCCAGACGATCGATTTCGCGCTTTTCCTCTTGAGAGCGTTTTAGCGGATGAAATGATACTGTGATCATCTCGCCTTTGCGTATATTTCGTTTCGCCACCAATACCTTTTCGTACAAGTGCGTGTTGCCCCTTTTCTGCGCGACGATCATAACAGAGCGTAACATCTTATGCGTGCCTCTCGCACATACCATACACCATAATCAGACGTTCGTTAGACGTTCGTTAGACGTTCGTTAGACGTTTGCGCGACAGGTGGGGCACGTTCTACGGCGCGACAACCAAGGACGAATGCAGTTTGGATGGAATGCATGCCTGCACGGGAACTCTATGATTGACGTGCCAACGCAAATATCCTCCTGGCAAATCACACATTCGTACTCGCGCTGCGCCTGGGACTCTTCGTACGGCGTCGCATAGTGCACCGTCACGTACTCGAGCGCCTCCAGTATCTCGAGCTGGTGCATGAACGCGTCGAAGAACTCAGGGGATACCTCGATCTCTCCGGAGACGACGCCGTCGCGCACCGTCGTCGTTATACTCCGAATCAAACTCATTGGTGGATTTCGCGCACTCTTATATATCGCTGTTTAAACGTTGGTACGCCCACTGCGCGGGAAGACGCAGCGGCAGCGTGACAATGTACACGACTTTGCCTGCGCCCGACCACGCGCCCATCGTCGTGTCGATCACGCAGTTGAACGCGTACAGCGCAAAGCACAGCAGCACGAACAAAAAAAGCAGGGGTGCGGCGGCGAGCCACGTGTCCCCCGCCTCGTAGTGCTGATACACCCAGAGGGACCACGTGCTGTTGTCCACACTGTCCATTGGAACGCGACTCTGAAACTTAAATATGGTGTACTTCCGCGACGCTGCGGTTCACAAGATGATCTGCGTACGATGCGGAAAGAAGAACGTAGAAACCAAGTGCACGTGCGGATGCTACGCGGCGTACTACAAGAAGCGCGTCACTCGCACCATTCGGGCAAGATGACACGACTATTTACTCCGAAAAGAGCATTCCAATGGCGTGCCGCATCTGCCTCGAACAGGGAGGCGAGCGGTACTGCAAGTGCTCCGGAACGTCGGCGCACGCGCACGAGGCGTGCCTTCTCAAGTGGATCTCCGTATCCAAGCGCGACGAGTGCGAGATATGCAAGCATCCTTTCGAGTTTGAGACGTCGTGCGAGTTCTCTCCAAGATGTCGTTTTACACTCAAGGACATCAGCGTATCCGACTCGTTCCCCGCCTCGGTCATCACGTTCGGTTTCGCCCTGCTCATTTCAGGCACCGTATTCCTCACAAACACTATTGCGCCCAACTACATCATCACCACCGTCGCGCAGAACATCATTTTCGTCGTGTACACGTGCCTAGGCGCGGAAGTGCTGCACGTCGCCACCACGCTGCTTCTTTTGGAAAGCTTTGCTAGTATCAGTATATGCGCTCTAGTCTTTACGCCGCATGTTTCTAACGATATGATTCGCGTCTGCGAAGGACAGTGCTATGCCACACTGGGTACGTTCGTCATGTGGCTGCTACATATACCCATCAAACACAGCATACGACAAAGCCGCACGATCATGGTGTACTCGCCAGACGAGTGCACGCCGAAAGATGTGGACCCATCCGTGCCTGCTCACCAACCTGCAAAGGAGCAATGCACACGAACTCCTGAAAAGACAGAAACTAACGAAAGTGCAAGATCAAATGTACTGGATGAACGGGTATGAGTTCGGACTTTTCGGAAACTGCTCCACGTGCGTGCTTCTTGCGCAAACCATGCAGGCACAAGGGAAAGTGTACGAGGAAGTCGTGTCGCCGAAATTGCAACGGCTCGCCGCCAAACACGGACGGCACGACAACATACGCGTCATGAGCGTCATCTACTGGGACGCAGATATCGTGCGCGCGTTTGCCAAAAGAGCCGACGGACATTTTTTCCTGCGCCAGGGCGACTACAACGGGTACGAGATGGGTCTCGTCGAGCTGCCCGAGCTTTGCGCCAGACTAGGACAACTCGCGCACCGCTACACCGGAAGCATCTCGGACGTGGTCAAATTCAACCACTTCAAAGAGGCACCCATGCCAAACATACTGCAGTTTTTAGGTATTTAACATAACGTTCTTTTACTAATGTTTCTGTTTATTCTATTCTGCACCGCCGTGGCGGTGCTCTTATGCTATTTCGGAGTACTCGAGTGCGTGTGGAATACATACTACAGAAAATTAATTACTCGAACATTTGACACTCCTTTAGAATTGGACGGAACGTGTACATCGGAGAAAACAAGCTCGCCGCTTCGTTGAACACGTTCGCGTTCGCAAACGGACAGAGCTCCTCGTGCTCCGTGCCGTCATTGTCCAAATACGTCAATCTAGCAACGCCGTCCCTCACGGTGCGCATCACCACGCTGATCTGACCTCCGCGCGCCACGGCGTGCATCTTGTAGTCGCGGAAAGGACCCGTCAACTTTAGATTGTAGTGCACCGGAGGCAGCTTGCCCATCATACCGTTGAGCGTCTCCCGCATGTCAGCAACCTCCGACGTCATCGGAAGCACCTCGTACTGACCGCCCGACAAGCACGCGATCTGCTCTAAGACGTCCGAGTGCGAGGGTGCGATACAGTGCACGGGGGTGCCGAAAGAGGACACGTTGTCGAACAGATCGAGCGTGTCGGGACCCTCGTTGAACAAACCGTCGGTGAACAGGAGCCGCAGATCTCCCTCGAGCGCCGTCAGACCCACGTGCGCATTGCTGCCCTGCTCCGACCTGCTCATCATTTCCTGCACCTTGGGTTTGAGCGCAGGATCGTCTCCGCGGAACACACGCTTTGTCGTGTGCGTCCCAAACGTCACCAGCGTCAACACGTCGCTAGAACTTAGCGTATCCACCAGCGCGTACACCAACCTTTCCAGATGACACGAAGAAGAAATATCCACCGCGGCGCAAATATGCTTGCCATCCACAATATGCTCGTCAGTCACTGTGAACATCTGATAGTGATCCGTCGAGGTATGAGGGTGCGCAGTGAGTCGCAGCATCGTACGCGTCTTGGAACACACTGATACACTGCCGATACACCATTATACACTCGTACCACATCGCTGACACGAACACATGGTACCCCGACGGAGACACCAAGCAGGATCGCCGACACGAGTGCGCTACGCTGCTGTAGTAGTGGTCGGGGACTCCGCAGTGCTTGCAGCGCATTCCTCGTCGTCGGATTTGGGAAGAGATACACCGTATTTGCGAATCAAACACAGAATAACAAGACTCTGCGCCACAGCAAATGCCGACATGACGATCAGCGGAGGATCCATAATAATAACACCGTGCACAATATAGAGCGCCAACGACACCACGCGCACCCACATCGCGAGAGCCGACACACCGTCGGCAGTCTTGCTGCGCCACATGTGCAAAATCTGAGGCGCGGTGTACGCCACCGACAGCGCTCCGCCGACCCAACCGAATATGAGCATTCTGACATGTTGAGAGGGTACTTATAACGTAACGTTGCGCATAAATGTGGAAATGGCTCCTACTTCCGCTCGTGCTGGATTTCTCCTGGGAGAGGCTCCACAGCGCGCGCACGGTGCCCGAACTCGTGCGGACGGTACACGAATACCAAGAGTCGTTCCCGTGTCAAAAAAAATTAAAAGTCACCTTTTCTGCCCACATATAATGGTGTACTTAAACTATATATTGTGTATAATACTGAAAAGCTCATGGGGGCGGCTGAATCAAAAGTCAGTGACAAATTGCTATGTCACACACATCGCTTATGGCGTCCAACATCCGAGTGGTGGTATTGCGTTGCGATTGTACTCAGTCGGCAGATGCCAAGGAACAAAGCTTTTGTGTCAGACATGCTACTTATCTTACACGATATGGTGTTTGAAGTGTATGACTTTAAAAAAAAGAAAATGGTTTGCGAGAGAGATTCTTCATTCCACAGAGCCTTGTATGAGGAAATTCATATTTATTTTAATAAATATAATTTTCCTGAAGACATGAACACACCAGATATCTCAATACGCCACCTTACGAAAACGTTTCCATGTAGTAGGGTAACGCACTTAGAGCTTTCCAATACCAGTATAACTGAAGAGGGAATATCGTGTATTGCGAAATCGCTCTCAAGTTCCCACTTGAGATGTCTTGAACTTCGAAAATGCGGTGTCACAGACAGTGGGTTGGCATTACTAACGAGTTCACTTCATAAATCTAAACTGATTCATCTGGATCTTAACGAAAATTCAATTACAGACATTGGAGCAACCGGTGTGGCGAATTGTTTGTCGCTTTGCCAACTGAGAAGCTTAAGACTCCGTGGAAATTGGATTACAGATCTCGGGTTCACAAAACTAGCAGAAGCACTTCCACGTTCTAAAATGAAAATTTTGAGTCTTAGCTGGAACAAAATTACAGATAAGGGTGTGAAAATTCTGATGCTCTGGTTAACTGGCAATAGAAAAAAAACAGGAAAAAAACACACTTGGTTAAAGTCTGTCAAAAGGAGTAAGGACTTCGATTGGGGCATATCTTGTTGTCCAATACCCGTACTAGATTCTCTTTATCTTCGTTGGAACAACATTACAGATGCATCAGTTGTACAAATAGCATATCGTCTGCCATTGACCAACTTGATTGATCTTAACCTTGATCACACGTACACTGGGGATCGCGGGGTTAAAGCGCTGGCGTTGGCGTTCGAATGCAAAGGAAGCAAGCTAATATATCTTTCACTTGTAGGTAATTACATCACGAACGTCGGGGCGAAGGCATTGAAGAAATCATTCCCATATTCAACTCTAGAATTATTAGACATTAGAAACAACAAAATAAATCACCCAACACTTTTTGTTGCTTCCCATTGTGTGAATTTTAATCGAAACGGTAAAGGTATTCGGGTTAATTATAGAGAAGATGATGACGATTAACATTAATAGATTATAACGTAAAAAACCCCTTTACCGGGACCCTTTCGTAATAATTAACATTTATAGATTTATCGCAATGCCTTCTATTACTAAACTACACTCGTAAAAGACATCGTTCCCTATCGATACTAAGCTTGATGGATATTTCACCCTTGTAAGACTGGTACAGTATTCGAACGCATGATTCCCAACAGATGCCAATCCTGATGGAAACGACACCGTTGCAAGCGCATGGCATCTAGAAAATGCCTTCTCCCCGATACTTTTCAACGCAGAAGGAAATGTCAATGATAAGAGTTTTTCGCATTCAACAAACGCCTGCGCTTCGATGCTTTCCAATGATTCCGGAAACCCCACGCTTTTGAGTTTTCGACAGCGATAAAATGTCTTATCTGCGATGTTGGATATTTTTGTTCCCGATAAATCCACCGATCTTAGAGAACAATATTCAAATGCTTTTGGTGCAATGACCCTCAAATTCGGTGAAAAGTGTATTTTCCTCATGTTGCAATGAGAAAATGCGCATCTCCTTATCGCGGTTGTATTTGAAAGTGTCACTTTTTTGAGATGATAACCCATATTAAATGCATAGTGCTCGATTGAAAGTTCACCCGGAAGAACCAACGAAGTGAACCCGCAGCTTTCAAATGCAGCGTATTCGATCGTATGTAACGATGCTGGAAAAATCACGTTGTTGAGCTTACCGCACCTAACAAATGCGTGATCACCGATTTTTTTTAAGTCTATGGGCAGTACCAGATGAACGAGTTCGTGGCAGTCGCGGAAGGCATATCGAGCAATTTCCTCCAATCCTGCTGGAAAATAAACCGAGGTGAGCCGGCTGCACCCTTCAAATGTCGAACACTCCATTTTTTTTTAATTGAGTAAACGAAAGATTCACAACGGTAAGTTGTTCACATTCTGCGAACGCTTCAGAATGAATTTCCATTAACGTTGGAGGAAAGATTACCGAAACCAGATTGTAGCACGACTCAAATGCGTGTGCACCAATGATTGTTAAAGCACATCCTGATAAATCCACTTTGATAATGTTTGTTCTTTTAAACGCAGCACGCTCAATATGTGTTAAATCTTCCGGAAAGCTTACCGAAGTGAGCTGGGAGCAATCTTTAAATGCATAGGGAGTTAATACCTTGCCTTTCACACTAACTGAGTATCCTTGTTCATTGTAAACAGCGTCTATTTGAGGCGTCACAATGCGAAGACCATCCCAGTTTTCACCGTCCAATTCAAGTCCACGAAAAGAAAGCCAGTCATCAGCAAACTCTGATTCACCAATATAAGATTCTTTGGTATCAGCATCATCGGATTTGTCGGCATATCCAGTGCGATACTGCTCCGAATCTGTTATTCGAATTTCCAACCACCTGCCTGGGTGCAACTGGCGAAAACGCTTAAATTGTTTCAACGCGTCTTTTAGGTACTCGTACATATGCGCTTGCTCGTACATTTCAAAATAAACATCGTCCCATTCCCCAATGAACGTATCCGGCATCACGCCAACCCATAAAGGCAGAATGGGCAGCGCTGCTTTTGAGAAACGTTTGTTTAGATACCTGAGTACCTCAACATATTGTATGGAATAAAATGACATAATGACAGTTAACATATCATCTGGGAGTAACTTAAAAAAAGTACCTAAAAACATGTTTCCACATGCCTGAACATTATAATCCATTTTGATACACCATTATATGCAGACAACTAGTCTATAACGTAAAAAACCCCGTATTGGGGTGTTCTCGGTACGGGAATCGAACCCAAGCGACCTTTGGCTCATAAGACCAATGCTCTACCAACTGAGCTAACCGAGAATATCATCTGCGAGATTCGAACTCGCGAAGCCGAAGCAACAGATCTTGAATCTGCCCCCTTTGACCGCTCGGGAAAGATGACTACTTACCTGTGCCACCTATGGGGTTCGAACCCATGCGTACATTACATACAGTGGATCTTAAGTCCACCCCCTTAACCACTCGGGCAAAGTGGCTCGGATAACAATGTTTCAGCTTTATACTGCTGCGATTTTAATATATGGTGTTTAACACATGGTGTTTAACACATGGTGTATTACCATAGGATCATGTACTTCAAAATGATGCAGAGATTCAAAGACCCACAACAGTGGTTCTTTGACGGCAATTGCTATGTCAACGAGATCGTGTACTCGGGTCCAGATTACGCCGTATGTCCGGGGATTCCATCGCGGTGGGAGAAACAAGTCGAAACGTTCCTGAAAACACACGTGTACACCTGCGAAAAAGACATCGACTGGTCAGTACAGCTTATTGCGCAAAGAGATCAATACGGAATACACAGGGGCGCCAGATTCGAAATGGACCCATGGCTCTACGAGATGGTGTACTCGAATGCATACTTGAACAGACATATTCCATACTATGCAAGTCGTGTCTGACGAAACGCCCCTCTTCATACGGTGGCACACACTCAACGCCAACGGATTCAATCCGGTGCGCTCCAGAGTGCAACCGGCGGTCATAGACATGTACGACAACATATTCGTAAAACACAAATTAGGGTTTTGCCGCCTCATGGCGTTTTCCCTGCACGCGCTGAAATCAACATCGAGACTCGCCTCCGAACAAGTCATCCACCGCACCGTGCCCAAAGAATTCCCGTACCCCACAGGAGAGCCGCACGAGGTGTACGCCGAACTGAAACGGAAGATTCTCGCGATAACCGACGCACCCATACCTCCCATACGCACGCAAAACATTATCTTGCTAGGCATGGCTGGCACGCGCAGATTCGTCGATATCATACGCGCCGTTCCGGCAAGGAGAAACGTGATTATCGGCAGGGTCGGTATGGGTCCGAGACGCCTCTCCAAAAACCAAAACATACGCGGCGAAACAGGATACGAAAAGAACTACTTTGAAGCCGTCGAAGCGCTCAAAAGGAGATGCCACGTCGAAGCGTTCACGCTCAACAGCAGGTACGTGCATCCGGACAAACACAGCCACGCCATCACGCAACGATCCATGCTCAAAGACTACGGCAGCCAAGTACATCTCGTGCACGCGGGGAAGTACGAGGACGAACCCTACATGTCTACGCTCGTAGAGTGCGATCCATTCACGTCTGGCATGCTCAAAACCATCAACTGCACCTACATGGCGGATCTCAAGCTCGCGTGGATTGCCAACCACTGGAACTACAGGATTACCACAGTCCAAGGTTCCTTTTGCGTCAAAGACTGCTTTGAAGAGAAATCGTACACGCTAGACGTAGGCAACCACGCGATCAGCGACATGCTGCATCACGATATCAACCCCATGCCTCACCACGTCAACGTCACCGATCGCATGATCGTATCCGAAGTGCGCGCCAGACATCTCGACAAAGCGTTTCGATCCGCGCTACGCAAGGGCATCTCAGGACTACGCATCAACGCGTGCGCCGTCAACCCAGGTCCTGCAAACATACCCAAAGCGCTGCACAAGGGAAATCCATTCACCTACCAGGATATAGACGACATGCTCGCGCTACACGCTACCAGAGACACTGTACAGTGCAAACTAAAAACACTATCTTGAATCACACGTTTCTAATTTACCTAACATATCACCCTGCTCACCCAGCACGTTGACCAAGATCAACGTACCCAATACCGTCTTGCTAGTGAGAGACAAGAACACATAGAACATCTCCACCCACTCGTTAATGCTCATGTTTTCGTAGACGCAACAGCTGAATCGTTTACAGCACTTTCCTCCACAACAAGGGCAACGTTTTACGCAATCTTCCCTACCGTCACGGAGATTTGCTTTGCCACATCCCCAACGCTCACAGATAGTACTACACCCTGGATCCTTCAAACACAGCTGAAAAAACGCCGTCACACCAAACAAATTGAAAAACACAAACACAATCCACACTGCCACCGTCACAAACTCTGGTACATCTACACCTTCCGAGTGCTCCACAGACTCTGTGAAATGCTGAATCACAATGCCATAGTACGCCACAATCATCGTCACCCAACCGCCAAAATGCGCAATCCAACCCAAGTAGCGCATGAATTCTTTCTCCTGTTCATTCAATATATTAGATTTCGTGTCATATATAGGTTTCTTATTGCGTGATCGTGCAGCTAATCGTTCAGCTAATTTCCTCTTGGCATCTTCTTCTGTACCGTCAAATCCAATGAGGGGGTCGGGTTCCACCAACCGCACGTTCCCGTCCCGGAACAGCTGCTCCGAGACGAGTCCCAGTATCTGCGTGATGAACGTGAGCGTCGCCACCGACAAGATGGTCGTGTACTCCAGGATGCCGCTCACAATGGCTATGCACACAAGCATGATGGACGCAGAGATAGAGTACTCTACGAAGCGCCAACCGTTGGTGCCCTTCTCCAGGACGTTTTTCACGTAGAAAGGACTAAACGCCACCGCAAACTGAAAGAAAAACGACAGAAAGTGAAACGCCAACACCAAATAATAGACACTGAACTCGGAGTACTCTTTCGTATCGAACGGTTGCACCGTGAACGTTTCGTTATCTCCGTTGGTCACTCTGTAGTACTCTGGTGCGCACGTGTCATTACAGTACGCGGATTCGTACTGCCAAAGCGTCACCAGCTTTTTCAATTTGTTCGTGCGACCTCGGCTAGCTTCGGTTGATCGGGCAATCGCATAGACGAAATTAAAAAGATGCCCTTGTGCGGCAATTAAATTCACAACGATAAAAGGTTTGCATCTGGTTCTCCCCCCACTAAAACAATCTCCTAGACACCCTAGACAACCACATTTGCAGGTCGATTCATCCTCTTTTGCCAACGCCAGTTTACAGTATCCTTTGTATCGCCCCTTGCAGCGCTCTTTTTGGCAGCAGTTGTCTTCCTCGACGCCGCAACATTTAGGTTTAGGTGCTTTCGGCGAGCCGGGTAATTTAACGTAGTTTCCTGGACCCTTTTCATACACCGGAAATCGCAACTTGGTTTTCATTTCTAAGAAGTCACATAGTTTATATACTTTCGTTTTCGTCATCAATATATAAAATACGGATCGTGCGCACGCGACGCACGTTTTTGATGTAGACGAAAAGTCCTAGGACCAGCGTGAGCGCGCCCTCTATGTACGTGTACTCCCACTCGTTGTTCAACAACGACTGGGTCATGAAACTTACGCTGGTCAGGCACTTCCACACGAACAGCGTCTCCAAAGCGCGCACCTTTTCAGAGTACAGGCAAAGCAGCACCGTGAGCTGCAGCGTGTTGCCAAACCATACCGCGTCGAAAAAAAAATCGTCTGTAGAGAAGGAGATGATCATGCACAGGACACAACCCAACATGAAAAGCAACGAGGAGGTATACCTGTCCTCAGACATGACTATGCGGGGACAGCACACCCACTCAATCTCCTGCCGATCCTCGATGTGGAACTCGCTGTGACATATCTCGCACGTCGTGCGCTCCGACACCTCTAACCAGCGCTGCAAGCACTCCAAATGCACGTGCGCCGCCGTACCCTTGCAGTCGCAAGGCTGCACCAGATCTCCCTCACCCTCCAGACAAATACGGCACGCCGTCATTTGGAAGACGCGCGGCGGCTTAATACTCTGTGCATCGCTTTGCCATACATGTTCGCCCCCGTATGCGTATCTCCGAACTCGTGACGCAAGCGAGAAATGCCAATGCCCAGCACCTTGTTGTTGCTGACGTACAGGGGAACCCCGTCGGGAACCCCGTCGGGAACCCCGTCGGGAACCACATCAAACGGCTCGCGCGCGCTCGCGTCGAACATCGCCGTCAACCCTCTGTCTAGAATATCCTCCGTCGCCTCGGTCACCTCGGGAAGCGCGTCGATCGACATGTTAAAGTAGTGGCTCAGCGGCGCGTACCTGGACGCCGCGACCTGCACGAGGATCCACTGCGCCATCGAGTTGTAGCGATAACCGCACACGACGAACGCGTTCGGCGCCCTGTGACTCCACTCGTCGGGCACGTACATTTACTGGATCCCTATAAACCTAAATAGACGCACAAACAATGCTGTACGTGCTCATCGTAATGTTTCTGGTCGTCACCTACGTGTTCCACACCACGCGCAATCGCGTCATCCGACTACTGGAGCTCGGCAAGCACGACGAAGCGCTGCAACTGCTGAAACTCACCACAGCGCGCGCGGTACATGGTGTATCATATGGTGTATCACATGGTGTATCTCCGGGGATCGAAATGACATCGAAAACATCATGAGCACAAAGGACACCAAGAATACCAAGAACACCAACGACGAAAAGATTGCCGAAGCCAACAGGCGCATCATTCGCAAGCTGAACGAAGAGGGAGCGTCTGCGGCGTTCAAAGAGCTGATGAAGCACCCCATCACGGGAGCGCCGATGGATTACGCGGAAAGTCGGATGTACTTTGGTTGAACGTGCAGTTGGCGTGCGCGCACATCGCGCGCAGTATTTCCAACCCCTGCCGCACCTCGGGAATCAATTTGTTGAGATCCAAAAGCGTATCGCCGACGTTTGGAAGCATCTTCTGCGCATCCTGCAGCGTGTCGCTCACCTCGGGCACCATGTCCGAGACGTTGCGCACGACGCTGCCTAGACTCGCCAACAGTGCGATCACCAGCGTGAGAGACAGCGCCTGCAGGAACAGACTGCAAAGCAACAAGCGGATGTTCCAGGGCATCTCGCGCTCGGGCATTCTAAAGTAGTTTTCCATTTAGCAAACACATCACATAATTATACTAAACATATTTAAGCGCGTTTATGCTCTTCAATGGATTTCGTCACCGAGTACAACTCCCTCGTCGACAGACTCTGCCACAACGTGCGACACAAAACCGCAGAGCGCATCCGCGCCGACTTTGATCCGGAACTCTTTGCGCAAATGGTCGAACACAACGCCTTTGACGGACAATCCATGCTAGGACTCGTCAACTCCACGTTCAAGTGGATCCACGATCTGCACTGCCCCAAGAGAGACGAAGAGTGCGCACAAGCCAAACAACGCGTCATGCAGTGCACCACCATGCAAGACGTCGTACCACTCTTCCTCAAAGAGGTGCACCGATGCCTCGACTACATGGACGAAGACATGAAAGAGTTCATGCAACACAAAGATCACCCCGTGATGCAAGAAACTCTCAAGAGAGAACTCAAGAGACAAGAGAGAACT
>MDTD01023533.1_pt1 | contig 16549 bp, 16 predicted proteins | sample 811221 | NCBI WGS metagenome assembly MDTD01 (sample SAMN05326646, study PRJNA326480) | marine metagenome | isolation source: seawater | place: Pacific Ocean: South West | collected 2011 | reverse complement strand
CTAATACCAATATAACTGTTGACCAATTAGTTGATGAAATAAATGAATCATTATCATGACAGAAAAACTTGATCTCATTTCAGAAGGCAAAGCTAAATCGCTTTATGAAACTTCTGATAAATCTGAGTTGTTAATGGTTTACAGAGATGATACATCTGCTTTTGATGGCAAAAAAAAAGAAGCATTAAAGGGCAAAGGAGAAATAAACAACAAGTTTAATGCTTTCATTATGCAATATTTAGCTAATAATGATGTTGAAACCCATTTTGTAAAATTGATCGATAAAAATGAAAGTCTTGTAAAGCGACTTGATATGTTACCAGTTGAATGTGTTGTGAGAAATATTGCTACAGGATCATTATGTAGGAGATTAGGCGTAGAGGAGGGTATTAAATTTGAAGAACCTCTTTTCGAGTTTTTTTTGAAAGATGATGATCTTGGAGATCCACTTATAAATGATAACCATATAACAGCATTTGGATGGGGAACTGAAAAAGAAATTGTAGAAATGAAAGAAATTACATTTAGAATTAATTCCCTTCTTTGTAAGCTTTTCAAGGAAGTGGGTTTAATTTTAGTCGATTATAAAGTTGAATACGGAAGATCTGATGGTGTTTTGATGCTCGGAGATGAATTTACTCCAGATGGTTGTAGAATTTGGGATGCAGAAACTGGAGAAAGTCTAGACAAAGATAGGTTTAGAAAAGATCTTGGAGATGTTGTTGAATCGTATCAAATAGTGGCCCACAAATTAGGTATAACTCTTTAGTTTTTTACTCTAACCCCTACATTTCTTATAATAGGATTAATTATGAAAAACAAAGCAATATATTTTGATTATGCATCTACGACTCCTGTGGATCCAAGAGTTGCTAAAAAAATGCATGAGTGTTTATTGTTGGATGGAAACTTTGGTAATCCTTCATCTAGATCTCATGAATTTGGATGGAAAGCAGAAGAGGTTGTTGAAAAAGCAAGATTACAGGTAGCAGACTTAATAAATGCAGATTCTCGAGAAATAGTTTGGACATCGGGAGCGACAGAATCAGATAATCTTGCTATAAAAGGCGCGGCCAAATTTTACAAAGATAGAGGCAATCATATTATTACCTCTAAAATAGAACATAAAGCTGTATTAGACCCCTGCAGGCAGCTGGAAAGAGAAGGGTTTGAAGTAACTTATCTGGATCCAAATCAAGATGGAGTAGTCACACTAGAAGAGATAAAAAAGCATGTTAAAGATGAAACAATCTTGATTTCATTAATGCATATCAATAATGAACTTGGTTCAATTAATGATATTGAAAAAATAGGTAATTTTGCACGTGAGAAAAATATTATCTTTCATGTTGATGCAGCACAGAGTATTGGAAAAATAGATGTAGACTTATCAAAACTGAATGTTGATCTAATGTCATTTTCAGCTCATAAGTGTTACGGACCCAAAGGTATGGGCGCTTTGTATATTAGAAGAAAACCAAGAGTTAGGCTCGAAGCACTTATACATGGTGGCGGTCATGAAAGAGGATTTAGATCTGGAACCCTTGCGACTCATCAGATTGTTGGAATGGGAGAAGCCTTTAGTTTAGTCAAAAAGGAAATGGCAAAAGATAATAAGAAAATAAAAGAGCTATCAGAATTCTTCTGGGATCAAATATCAGGAATTGAAGAAATAGTGCTCAATGGGAACAAGAAAAATAAAGTTGCGAATATAACAAATGTCAGCTTTTCTTATGTAGAAGGTGAATCGTTAATAATGGCACTAAAAGATGTTGCTGTTTCTTCAGGTTCTGCATGCACATCAGCAAGCTTAGAACCTTCCTATGTTCTCAGGGCTTTGGGAAGACCAGATGAGTTAGCACATAGTTCAATAAGATTCTCTTTTGGTAGATTTACTACTAAAGAAGAAGTTAAAATGGTAGCAGAAACAACAAAGCGGGTGGTTAGACAACTTAGGGAATTGTCACCCTTATGGGATATGTATCTCGATGGGGTTGATCTTGAAAAAGTTGAGTGGGCACCCCATTAATAAATTATGGCTTATTCAAGAAAAGTAATAAAAAAGTTTGAGGAAACTCTCAATAATCCATCAGCAAATAATGTTGGTAGATTAGACCCAAATTCAGATAGGGTTGGCACAGGCATGGTAGGCGCACCGGCTTGTGGAGATGTAATGCGACTTCAGATTGAAGTAGATAGCGAAAATAAAATTACAGATTGCAAATTCAAGACTTATGGCTGCGGTTCTGCAATTGCGTCAAGTCAACAAATGATTGAAATGCTTAAAGGAAAGACACTAGAAGAAGCAAAAAGTATAAAGGATAGAGAAATTGCTAAATTGCTTGAATTGCCACCAATAAAATTACATTGCAGTGTTCTTGCTGAGGATAGCATAAAAAAAGCCATTGCAGATTATGAATCCAAGAAAGCATAAACCTGAAATTCTAAATTTTACACCTAAAGCATTAGCTCACTTTAAGCATAAAGTATCTCTACAGGGTAAAGAAAACAAAGTTAAATTAGGTGTGAAGAAAATGGGTTGTAACGGATACATGTATTATTTTGAGTTCACTAATAAGAGTAATAAATCTGATCACAAGCTGATTGTTGATGATGTTCAATTTGTTATACCTGTAGAGTCTTTGGAAATAATAAAAGGCAGTCAAGTTGATTTTAAGATTGAGGGCTTAAATCAAGGCATAAAATTTATAAATCCTAATGCTAGTGCGGTCTGCGGATGCGGTGAAAGTTTTACTGTACGGGATGAAGCTACGAAATCCGAAGATGCAGGAACTGCTCAAAAAAAAAGTTAAAAATTTTACCTCACGAGACAATCTGTCCTGATGGAGCAACTATAGATCTACAAAAAGATGAAACTATTCTAGACGCCTGCTTACGTAATGGTATTAATATCGAACATGTTTGTGAGAAAGCATGTGCTTGCACAACATGCCATGTAATTATAAAAGAAGGCTTTGATAGTCTTGAAGAAGCTACAGACGAAGAAGAAGATCTTCTTGATAAAGCATGGGGGTTGCAGTCAACATCAAGATTGAGCTGTCAAGTAGTTCCAACTGAAGATATAACAGTCATCGAAATTCCTAAATATACAATTAACCAAGTTTCTGAGTTAACATAACTATGCTTAAATGGACTGATACTCTTGATATTGCAATTGAACTTTCTGAGAAGTACCCAGAAAAAGATCCACAATGGATAAATTTTGTTGAATTGCGAAGTCTAGTTACGTCTCTTGATGATTTTGATGATGATCACGATAGATGTAATGAGAGAATTTTAGAATCCATTCAACAAAATTGGATCGAGGAGAAAGATTAAAATGGAAAAGACATTATCAATTATAAAGCCTGATGCTGTAGAAAAAAATGTTCTAGGTAAAATTCTAGATAGATTTGAAAGTGCAGGACTAAAAATAATCGCAATAAAAATGCTTCATCTAGACAAGGATATGGCAGAGGGATTTTATGCAGAACATAAAGAAAAGCCTTTTTTTGAAAAACTTATAAACTTTATGACTTCTGGCCCAGTTGTTGTTCAAGTCTTATCAGGGGAAAATGCTATTAAAGTTAACAGAGAACTAATGGGACATACAAATCCAGAAGAGGCCTCTAAGGGAACAATCAGATCGGATTTTGCAGAGTCAATTGATGCTAATGCTGTTCATGGTTCAGATTCCCCAAAAAGTGCAGAACGCGAAATTTCTTATTTCTTCAATGAATCCGAAATTTTTTAAATTTAATCTTTGAAATTGAAAGAACCGACCATTCCAAGAAAAAAAACTAGAAAAATTTGGGTTGGTGATGTACCTGTGGGTGGCGGTGCACCAATATCTGTACAGTCAATGACTAATACAGAGACTACAGATGTAAAAGCTACTATAAATCAAATAAAAGACTTAGAGGATGCAGGCGCAGATATTGTTAGGGTTTCAGTTCCCACTATGGAAGCAGCTGAGGCTTTTAAAAAAATAAAAAAAGCCACCAATATACCTCTTGTATCTGATATTCATTTTGATTACAGAATTGCATTAAAAGTGCTCGAGTATGATGTTGATTGCGTAAGAATTAATCCTGGCAACATCGGCAGCGAAGAAAAGATTAAAGAAGTAATCGCATCAGCTAAAGATAAGGATATACCAATAAGAGTAGGCGTTAATGCAGGTTCGCTAGAGAAAGATTTACAAATGAAGTATGGAGAGCCAAATGCTGATGCACTAGTTGAATCTGCAATGAGGCACGTTGAGATACTTCTCAAAAACAATTATGAGAATTTTAAATTAAGCATTAAATCCTCGGATATTTTTATGGCAGTTGAGAGCTACGAAAAAATATCGGATTTGATAGAACAACCTTTGCATCTTGGAATTACAGAATCTGGATCTTTAAAGACTGGAACAGTTAAATCATCAATAGGTTTAGGACGATTATTGATGCAGGGAATTGGCGACACTATAAGAGTTTCTCTTGCATCAGACCCTATTGATGAAATAAAGGTTGGCTGGGAAATGTTAAAGTCCTTGAAAATTAGATCAAGAGGTGTGAAAATTGTCGCCTGCCCGAGCTGTTCAAGACAAAATTTTCAGGTAATCAATACAGTAAATAAGCTTGAAAATGATTTGTCAGAGCTAAAAGAAGAAGTGACCCTTGCTGTTATAGGGTGCTATGTAAATGGACCAGGAGAGTCAAAAATTGCAGATGTAGGGGTAACGGGAGCAGCACCCAAACATTTGATCTACTTAAATGGAAAACCTGCTTATAAAGTTGAAACTAAAGATCTAGAAAAAGCTCTAATAAAAGAGGTGGAAGAAATAGCAGAGAAAAAACGTAATACAATATTGAGACAATGAGTGAATTAAAAACTATAAGAGGAATGCCCGATCTATATGGAGAAAATATAGAGGCCATTTCTATGGTTGAAGAAGCATGCCTTAAAACTTTCAAAAGTTTTAATTACAAAGAATTTAGAACTCCTATTGTAGAAAACAAATCTCTTTTTGATAGATCTGTAGGAGAATCTTCAGATATTATGCAAAAGGAAGTCTATCAATTTAAAGATAGAAAAGATGAATTATTATGTTTAAGACCTGAAGGAACAGCTGGTTTAGTGAGGGCCTTAATAACCAATGGTCTAGATGATGATGAAATTAAAAAATTCTTTTATTTGGGTCCAATGTTTAGATATGAAAGGCCACAAAAAGGAAGAAAAAGACAATTCTTTCAAGCTGGTGTTGAATTAATAGGTAATCAATCATCTGATGCAGATATAGAGATTATTTTAATTGCAAATACCATCCTTGATAAATTGAATATTAAATCAAAACTAGCAATAAACTATTTAGGTAATCAAAAAAGTCTTAAAAAATACAATCAATATTTGCAAGACTACCTTTCAGAAGACGAAGACTTACCAAAGTATGTGATCAAAAATCCAATTAGAGCTTTAGATTCAAAGGATCAGAATATAAGGAAAAGAATGTCTCAAGCAAAAAGTATTGTAAATTTTCTAGAAAGTAGCCAAATAGAAGAATTTAAAAAAATACAATCAAAACTAAATGAATTGGGAATTAAGTTTGACGAAAATCCTAATCTTGTGAGAGGTTTAGACTATTACAATGGTTTAGTATTTGAATTTGTATCCAATGATCTTGGTGCTCAAAATGCTATTTTAGGAGGAGGTAGATATGATGGACTCATCAAACAGCTTGGCGGCAGAGATTTACCAGCTACAGGTTTTGCCCTTGGTGTAGATAGGCTTGCTGAATTAATTACACCATCATCTACCGAAAAGGATCTCTTCATAGGCTCAGTGGACAAAGAATCGCAAACTTATGCTCAATTATTAGGTTATTTGATCAGAAAAAATAATAGTTCTTTTATTGTTGAGAACTATCTTGGTAAAGCAAATGTTGGAAAACAATTGAAAAAAGCTGATTCTCAAGGCTTTAAATTTGCTATTATAATCGGCCAAGACGAGCTAAAAAGTAAAAAAATTAAATTAAAGAATTTAAGAGAGGATAAGCCTGATCTTGAATTAAAAGAAAAAGATTTATTGGAGCATTTTAGATGTTAGAAAGAATAATAGATTTTCTAAAAAATAAATATTTCATCGGGACTGTAGTCTTATTATTTGCGATTACTATTGTAGTTTTGGTTATCGACTTTAATAACAAAAAAGCGAATGAAGTTGAATTCAATAAACTTACTGAATTAAATGATGAAGTTTCAAATGCTATTCAACAAAATATATCTACTGAAGAGCTTTTAAATGGTCTAGACCTAAATTTTGAATCTTTTAGTTATGAATTTACTGCTAATGCTTTAGTAGCAAAAAAAGCAGTTGTTGAAGACAATATTGATATAGCTCTTGATATTTATTTGGATATGCATGGCTCTATTTTAGATGAGGCTTTTAGCAACGACACTGAAAATATTCTTAGAGATAATTTAGTTGAAAATATAGTCAGAATTTACATGGAAAAAAATGATTTTGATGCCGGATCAAATTTTCTAAATAATAATTCTTTTGATTCTGTATATTTTCATGAATTAGCTGGTGATTTTTACAAATATTTTGAAAAAAATGATGAATCAATTTTTCACTATAATAAGGCATTATCTTTTGATATTAGTGAAGCCAAAAAAAATATTATTAACTTAAAGAAACCTATCAAATAATGAAAAAATTAATATTAACACTTTCCCTGATCTTATTAGCTAGTTGTCAAACTTTAAGTAATCTTGGCATTACATTCCAGCTTATCGAGGAAGATCCAAGAGCACCTACAGAACTTAATACAGAATATGACAATTTTTTAAATAAAAAATGGTCAAAGGAAGAAGTAACTCCAATTATTAATCTTGGTTTTTTTGAAGAAAATATCAAGCCGAATATATTTTTCGATATTAGTGGCAACAATGTTTATTCAATTAATAAAAATAATTTAAGAGTATTTGAGTCAGAATCAGGCAAACTAAAAAATCAATTACCTCTTGAAAGTGACAAAATAATGTCTGGAATTACCATTGGATATAATTCATATATTTATTCTGATAATGAAGGAAATCTTTATGTGCATAATTTAATTTCTGGAGAACTTAAATGGAAAAAAGCACTACGTGATATTGTTATTTCTAAGGCATTAATAACTTCAAAAAATTTATTTGTTCAAACTTCTTCCGATGTTTTATATGCCTTTGATTTACAAAATGGTGATCAAATTTGGTCTAAGAAAGCTCAAGCACCATTACTATCAATAAGAGGAACTTCTTCTCCTGTATATTTTGAAGGCTTAATATTTGCAAATTTTTCAAATGGTAGACTTGCAGCAATTAGAGCTACAGATGGCATTCAGTTATGGGAAAAACCTATTTCAACCATCAAAGGCACAACAGAATTAGAAAAACTTATGGATTCAGATAGCCCAGCTATTGCATTTAATGATATAGTTTTCGCAGCAAATTATAATGGGTCATTAACAAGATTTAATATACGAGGCGGAGAAAAAGTCTTTTCAGTTGATCTATCTACTTCTAAACCCTTTGTACTTTATAAAGATAAAATAATTGCGGTAAGTAGTGATGATGAAATAATTGCATTTGATGCTATTAATGGTTCAGAGATTTGGAAAAATTCTAAATTTAAGTTTAGAGGATTAACACCTCCAACTATTTATGATAATTTTTTATATTTTGGGGATATAGAGGGCTATTTGCATAAATTAAATCCTGAAACAGGAGATATTATTGGTTTGGAAGAAACAAAACTCAATGCAGTTACTCAAATTGAAGCATATGCCAATAAACTATTTGCTCAGGATGTAGCAGGTTCAGTTTACGTTTTCGAAATAAAATAATGACAAAAACAATCGCTTTGGTCGGTAGAACTAATGTCGGCAAATCATCTATTTTTAATAAGCTTATAAAAGCAAAATCTTCTATTGTTTCTAATGAAGAAGGATTAACTAGGGACATTAAAACAGCAGAACTAAAATCTGGCGATAAAACCATCCATTTAATAGATACAGGAGGATTTTATACTTCTAAGGAAGATGATCTTGAGGATCTAATTCTGATTAAAGCTCACGAGGCAATTGCTACAGCAGATTTAATCTTACTAGTTGTAGATAAGAAATTTGGACTTTCACCTTATGATAAGGAATTGGCAAATATATTAAGAAAAAGCGGAAAAGAAGTTGTTCTTGTCATAAACAAAATCGATGTAAAAACTGATGAAGGAACTCAAATATTTCATGAGTTAGGCTTTGAAACAAAAATAGAAGTAAGTGCTGAACATAATTTATATATAGATAATTTAAAAGAGCTCATCTTCAAGAATGTTCCAAAAAATGAAGACCCTTCTGAAAATGTAATTCCAAAGATTTGTATAATTGGCAAACCAAATGTTGGTAAATCTTCGACAGTAAATGCTTTTTTAGATCAGGATAAAATGATTGTCTCAAATATTGCAGGAACAACAGTAGATTCCGTAGATGTAAAGATTAATTATAGATCCAAGGACTATTTTTTTGTAGACACTGCAGGGATAAGAAGAAAAAACAAAACTATAGAAAAAGAAGAAAAATTCTCAGTCATAAAAGCATTGGATTCAATAAAAAAATCTGACCTAACACTATTAATGCTTGATGCAACTAATTTTTTGGCAGAACAAGACATGAAATTAATTGAAAAAGCAAAAGATATTGGCAGATCTATGGTAATTGTTATAAATAAAGTTGATTTAATTGCAGAAGAAGAAATAAAAAGAATACAAGAAAGGATTGAAGAAGAGAGTTCCTTAAAAGGATTTCCATTTGCAATGATTTCAGCTTTAGAAAGAAAAGGTTTTAGAACCCTATTTGATTATGTTTATCGAGTATTGGAGAATTCCAAAATCAAAATATCAACTAATAGACTCAATAAAATTTTGGTAGATGCTAAAGAGTCAAAATCAATTCCATATAAAGGCAAATTCAAACCAAAAATAAGGTATGTTCATCAGGGAGGAAGAAATCCTCATGTTCTAACTTTTCATGGTAATTCACTAGATAAGCTTGAAGGGAGTTATGTTAGATTTTTAGGAAATTATTTTCACAAAAAACTTAACTTAATTGGAACAAATCTAAAACTAAAGTTTATTAACACCAAAAACCCTTATAAATAGTAAATTTTCAAGCTTAATTGTTCTATAATACAGGTGGAAAAGAAAGGTGAAAATTACTAGGCCCTACAATAAAGGTAAAAAATGACTAGGCGCCCCACATTTATAAATCTTTTTTTAATTAAGCTGCCAATATCAGCAATTTCTTCAATAACTCATAGACTTACAGGTATTGCAATTTTTTTTATAGCTTTACCAACATTTGTCTTATTATTTTTAACAGATTATTTAGCTACGAATCAGAGTGAATGGGATCTAGAAAAGTACAACTTTGAAATCAAGCTTCTACTTTCAGTTTCTTTGATTGCGCTTACATATCATACGCTAGCAGGTTTAAGACATATGCTGATTGATTTTACAAATTACGGCCATGAATTAAATCAAGCTAAAATTTCAGCAATAATTACTTTTGTACTTACCTTTATTATTTCAATATTTTTACTAACGGAGGTCTGGTAAATGGGTACCTTGCTTTGGTATTTTCAAAGGTTGACTGCAGTAATTATTCTAGCTTATGTTTTATTTATTTTATTGAGCTATATGGTAAAGCCCTGGGGAACTGATTATGGAATTTGGTATGCAGATATTACTAGCTTACCAATGAAAATTTTTACGACAATATTTTTTATTTCTAGCATAGTTCATGGCATCCAAGGCTTAAAGGATGTTGAAGATGATTATTTCACACAAAGAACTTTAGGTTTTATGTCCGAGACATTAGGATCATATGCATTATTTTTTAGAATTATTTTTAGATTTTTTATTGCATTAGTTGTTCTCGTTCTTACTTATATATTAGTGTTTGAATACTTATTAGGTGGATAGATGAAGTTGGGTAATATTGAATTTTCAGAGAAACAATTTGATGTAGTAATCGTCGGCGGGGGTGGCTCTGGTTTAAGAGCATCTCTAGAAATTGCAAAGTCAGGCTTAAATGTTGCTGTCGTATCAAAAGTTTTTCCTACAAGGTCTCATACAGTAGCTGCTCAAGGAGGAATTACTTGTGCAATTGCAAGTGCTGACCCAAATGACGATTGGAGATGGCATATGTTCGATACTGTCAAAGGATCTGATTACATAGGTGATCAGGATGCAATTGAATATATGTGTTCTGAAGGTCCCGAAACTGTATTTGAGCTTGAACACATGGGGTTACCATTTTCAAGATTTGACAATGGAAGAATATACCAAAGACCATTTGGCGGCCAATCAAAAGAATTTGGAGAAGGTGGTCAGGCAGCAAGAACATGTGCCGCGGCAGATAGAACTGGACATGCTCTTTTGCACACGCTATATCAAGCAAATCTAAAAGCAGGAACAAATTTTTTAAATGAATGGTTTGCAGCAGACATAATAAAAAATGATTTTGGAGAAGTTTCTGGTATCAGTTGCTTTGATATGGAAACAGGAGAAATATCAGTAGTTAAATGTAACGCAATTGTTTTAGCTACTGGAGGTGCAGGACAAGTATATGAACAAAATACTACTTCTTTGATCTGTACAGGAGATGGCTTAGGGATGGTTTTAAGGCGAGGCTTACCATTACAAGATATGGAAATGTGGCAATTTCATCCAACTGGTCTCTATGGTAACGGATCATTGATGACTGAGGGGTGCAGAGGTGAAGGAGGATATTTAATCAATTCTGAAGGAAAAAGATTTATGCCTGATTATGCTCCAAAAGCAAAAGATTTAGCATCAAGAGATGTTGTTTCAAGATGTATAGTACAAGAAATTTTAGCAGGCAGAGGTTGTGGTGAAAGAAAGGATCATGTACTACTAAAGATTGATCACTTGGGCGCAGAAGCTATAACAAAAAAACTCCCTGAAATAAGAGAGATATCAATGACTTTTGCAAATGTTGACCCTATAGAAAATCCAATACCAGTTGTACCAACTTGTCACTACATGATGGGAGGAATACCAACAAATATTAATGGTCAAGTAATTACACAAGATAATGCTGGAAATGATTCTGTTGTAAATGGTCTTTATTCGATTGGTGAAGCAGCAAATGTTTCAGTGCATGGAGCTAATAGACTTGGAGGTAACTCTTTATTAGATTTAGTAGTTTTTGGTAGAGCAGCAGGCAAACATATAAACGAAGAATTATCGAATCAATCTTCTCCTGAGATATCAAATACAAATATTGAAGAATCTCTCGAAACTTTAATCCGAATTCAAGAGACAGTAAAAGGAGAAAGCGTTTTTCAACTGAGGTCAGAGATGCAGAATATTATGCAGAATTACTTTGGAGTTTATAGAAACGAAGAACTAATGAAGGAAGGCACTAAGAAACTAGAAGAAATTACGGAGAGAACAAAGAATATACATTTAAATGATAAGTCAGACCAATTTAATTCAGAAAGAGTTGAAGTTTTGGAATATCTAAACTTACTTGATATAGCAAATGCTACTGCATATTCAGCACTTGAAAGAAAAGAAAGTAGAGGAGCTCATGCAAGAGAGGATTTCCCAGAAAGAGACGATGAAAACTGGTTATGCCACTCATTATTTTTTAAAGAAAATAATAGAGTAAGTAAAAGGGCTGTAAATCTAAAACCCAAAACCGTTGAAACTTTTGAGCCAAAACCGAGGGTATATTAAATGACTGAAAAGCTTAAATTAAGTTTATATAGGTTTGATCCAGTAAAGGACAAAAGACCATATATGGCAGATTATAAAATTCCTTATAACCCCTCAGGCAACATGATGGTAATTGATGCTATTCGTAAGACACAAGAATTAGATTCTTCAATTACATTTAGAAGATCGTGTGGACAGGGAGTTTGTGGTTCAGATGGTGTGAATATGAATGGACTTAATGGTTTGGCATGCATTACACCAGTTTCAAAAGTTGCCACTGGAAATAGATTAGAAATAAGACCACTTCCTGGCTTGCCGGTAATTAAGGATTTGATTGTAGATATGAAACCTTTCTATGAACAATATGAAAAAGTTAAACCATTTCTAGATAATGACGAAGAGGTTAAAACTGGTCACGAAAGATTACAAAGCCCAGAAGATAGAGAAAAGCTTGATGGATTATATGAGTGTATCTTGTGTGCATGTTGTTCAACAAGCTGTCCTTCATTTTGGTGGAATCCTGAAAAATTTGTCGGTCCTGCAGCACTTTTGCAAGCATATCGTTTCATTGCAGACACAAGAGATAAACAAAAGAGAATGAGACTTAAAAAATTAAATGATGCTTTTAGTGTATACAGGTGCCACGGCATAATGAATTGCACTGCTGTATGTCCTAAAGGTTTAAATCCATCAAAAGCAATCAATGAGATTAAAAAGGAGTTAAGAAAAACAGGATAGTGTCTAAGACGATAGGGGAGAAATTTAAAGAAAGTTTTAAATATGGTGGGAATTCCGAATATTTAGATTTAATGTATGAAGAATATTTAAGAGATCCTTCTAGTTTAAGCTTAGAATGGAAAAAATATTTTGATTCGATTCAAAATGGACAAGTTGATGTTAGTCATGAAGCCATTAAAGATAAATTTAAAAATTCAACATTCAGGACCAAAGAAAAAAATATACTCATAGATAACACAGCTTCAAAAGCCTCAGATGTTCAAAATTTAATTAATGCCTACAGAAGGAGAGGTCATGAAGTGGCAGATTTAGATCCCTTAAAGTTAAGGCCTCAAAAAGAAGTAGTAGATTTAAACTTAGACTTTCATAATCTCTCTCAATTTGATTTAGATTCACATTTTTCAATCTCAAATTTTCAAAATTCTGAAAATCTTAAGCTATCTGAAATCCTCGCTTCAGTTAAAAAAACCTACACTTCGACAATAGGGTATGAGTTTATGCATATCATGGACAGCAGAATTAGAAGCTGGTTCTTAAATAAAATTGAGGGCAAACCTACTCCTTATAGTTTTTCTAGTGAAGAAAAAGAACACGTGCTTAAAAGATTAGTTGATTCAGAAGGGCTAGAGAAATTTTTGGCTGCTAAATACCCAGGAGCCAAAAGATTTGGTCTGGAAGGAGGAGAATCATTAGTGCCTTTGCTTGATACTCTTATTGAAGATTTTGGCTCTTTAGGAACGAAAGAATTAGTTTTGGGCATGTCTCATAGAGGAAGATTAAATGTACTCATCAATGTTATGGGAAAAAAACCCAGCTTACTATTTACAGAATTTGATGAAAATTTTGAAGAGGATGATGCCCATACAGGAGATGTTAAATATCACCTAGGATTTTCATCAAATATTTTAACTAGCGGTGGTCAAGTGCATGTCAGTTTAGGATCAAATCCCTCACATTTAGAAGCTGTAAACCCAGTTGTATTAGGATCTGTTCGTGCGCGACAGGATAGGAGACAAGATAAAGAAAACAATAAAGTTGTTCCTATACTTATGCATGGCGATGCATCTTTTTCCGCACAAGGTGTTGTCATGGAGATACTCCAGTTATCACAAACTAGAGCTTATGGTGTTGGTGGCTCTATTCATATAGTTGTAAATAATCAAATAGGTTTTACAACTAGTGTAAAAGAAGATGCAAGATCAACAGAATACTGTACAGATGTAGCTAAAATGATTAATGCACCAATAATTCATGTAAATGGAGATGATCCTGAAGCTTGTGTAATGGCAGCCAAATTGGCTGTTGAATTTAGAAGCACTTTTAAGAAAGATATCATTATTGATTTTATTTGCTACAGAAGAAGAGGTCACAACGAAACAGATGAGCCATTTGCGACTCAGCCAATAATGTACAGACAAATTAAATCAAAAGAAACGGTGACTGATATTTACTCAAAAAAACTAATAGAAAACAATTCATTAGATATATCCAAATACGAAAAATTTAAAAAAGATTATAGAAAAAACATGGAAAAGGGAGAGACAGTTGCAAAATCATTATCAACTGACCCAGATCTATCTATTCAGTTTAACTGGGAGCCATACTTAGATCCAGATTTAAAAAAATCGTATCCGACCGCAATATCAAATGAAGATCTTAAAGAAAGTATGAGCTATGGCTTTGATTTTGAGGAAGAATTGGAAATGCAAAAGCAGGTGGCGAAAGTTTATGAAGAGAGAAAGCAAATGTTAGAAGGAAAAATTCCAATGAATTGGGGTTTTGCAGAAATGGCAGCTTATGCATCTTTATTAAACGATGGGTATCCAGTAAGAATGACAGGACAGGATAGTAGAAGAGGCACTTTTTCTCATAGACATCTTGTAGTTAAAGATCAAAACACAGGAGAAGGCTTTGTTCCACTTTCAAAACTAAACAAAGGTAATAAAAAATTTGAAATATATGATTCTCTTTTATCAGAAGAAGCGGTATTAGGTTTTGAATATGGTTATGCATCTACTTGGCCGGAAGGTCTAGTAATTTGGGAAGCTCAATTTGGAGATTTTGTTAATGTTGCTCAAGTAGTTATAGATCAATTTATTGTTAGTGCAGAAACTAAATGGAATAGATTATCTGGATTAACAATGTTTCTTCCTCATGGTTATGAAGGGCAAGGTCCTGAACATAGCAGCTGTAGGCTTGAAAGATTTTTACAACTTTGTTCTCATGAAAATATTCAAGTATGTGTTCCTACATTGCCAGCGCAAATATTCCATTTACTTAGAAGGCAAGTAGTTAGACCTTCAAGGAAACCTTTAATTGTTCTGACTCCAAAAAGTTTATTGAGAAATCCTCTAGCAACCTCTGAGCTTAAAGATCTGACGGAAGGTACATTTAAGAATGTAATTGTAGATGAAACTACATCTACATCTAAAAGAGTCATATTTTGCTCAGGAAAAATTTACTTTGATATACTTCAGGAAATTTCAAAAAGAAATATTAAAAATATTACTGTCGTTAGACTGGAACAACTTTATCCATTCCCTGAGGGTGAACTAATAAGCATCACAAAAAATGTGAAATGCAAAGATTTTTATTGGGTTCAAGAAGAACCAGAAAATATGGGAGCCTGGTTAATGATCAGACATAAATTAGAGAAAGTTCTTAATGAGACCAAGAAAGGATATAAGTTGGGAGTTATTGCAAGGAATTTATCTGCTGCTCCTGCAGGAGGTTATCAAAAATATCATCAAAAACGACAAAAAGAGATAGTTACAGAGGCGCTAGAGTTATAAAATATCTAAAATGACTGAAGATATTAAATCCCCCCAATTTCCTGAATCAATTTTTGAGGGCACATTATCAAGCTGGCTCAAGAAAGAAGGTGAAGAAATAAAACAAGATGAAGTTTTAGCAGAAATAGAAACTGATAAGGTTGTCATAGAAGTAACAGCTCCATCTGATGGGGTAATGGAGAAAATATTAGTCCCAGAAGGCAGAACAATAAAAAGCTCAGACATAATAGGTAGTTATAAAAAAGGAGAAAGCATTTCAAGTGTGCCAGCCGAAGATGAGAAGCAAGAAACTAAAGCAAAAGAGCCAGAGAAGAAAGCAGATAAAAAAGTTAAAGTCCCAATAGAAAAGAGCCAGTCTACTGGAACAAAAAAAGAAAAAGGTTTTCGAATGGGCCCAGCAGCAAAAAAACTATTAAATGAAGAAGATATCGATTTGACTGATTTAAAAGCAAGCTCTAAGAAAGGTGTTGTAACTAAGCAAGACATACTTGAGGCCGCAGAAAAGAAACCAGATAAAGTAGAGAAAGAATCTTCCCATACCTCAGTAAATGAAAATATAGAAAATACCAAAAGAGTTCCAATGACGAGATTAAGATCTGTTGTTGCAAAAAGACTTTTAGAATCCCAATTTTCAACAGCCTCACTTACAACATTCAATGAAGTTGATTTATATGAAGTTAAAAAACTTAGAGAGAAGTATCGTGATAGTTTTGAACAAAAGTTTGGAGTAAAGCTTGGTTTTATGGGGATGTTTCTTAAAGCATCTAGTATTGCCTTGCAAGATATGCCAATTGTTAATGCATCAATAGATGGTAATGATATTGTTTATCATGGATCTCAAGACATTGGTGTTGCTGTTTCAACAGAAAAAGGTCTAGTAGTTCCAGTTATAAGAAATGTACAAGAACTTTCCTTGGCTGAAATAGAGATGACTATTAGGGATTATTCAATCAAAGCTAGAGATGGAAAAATTGAAATGACTGATATAACAGGTGGAACATTTACAGTCTCAAATGGTGGTGTTTTTGGATCTCTTCTTTCGACACCTATATTAAATCCTCCACAATCTGCCATTCTTGGTATGCATAAGATACAAGAAAGACCAATGGTAGTTGACGGAAATATAGAAGTTAGACCAATGATGTATCTAGCATTAACTTATGACCATAGACTATTAGATGGTAAAGATGCTGTATCTTTTCTGGTGAAGATAAAGGAAACACTTGAATCACCGGAATCAATGATTCTAGGAGTAT
>MDTD01119623.1_pt1 | contig 16553 bp, 10 predicted proteins | sample 811221 | NCBI WGS metagenome assembly MDTD01 (sample SAMN05326646, study PRJNA326480) | marine metagenome | isolation source: seawater | place: Pacific Ocean: South West | collected 2011 | reverse complement strand
TGTGAGCTGGATGGTTTCAAATGGGCGATCGCTTTCGATAACTGCGCCAAGAATTGCTGGGTGGCCGAACATCAGCTCATCGATGGGTCCTTGTTCATTGCATGGAATCATGTACGAGATCTTCGGTGCATTCAGCACCAACGGAATACTAGCAGAGAATGTCGATGCAACACCTCGTGAATCCTGGAGGGAAATCGAAACGTCCACATCGCCAGCTTCGAGACTCTCCCCCGGCGGGATCAATTGAATCCGTACATCGCCTTCATTGACCAAACCTTCAGCTGAGAGGACTTGCATTCCATAGCCTGGCCAATCAATTTCAACATCTGCCAGATAGGGATGAACAAAATCATCAACATCTGAAACGACAATTCGAAGATATTCATCACCATTGTCGATGATACGATCAATCGATCCATTGCTCATATTTTCAAAATACACTTCGAGTGTAGGAGCAGCATCATCGACATTGATGGTTCGTTGAGCGACGAGGCTGCCATCGTATTTTCGCATTTCAATATCGATTTGTTCGGTCGACGAACCGTTCTCGATAAAGAAAGATGCTTCGTAGCAATGATGATTGGCATCGCTCATCGCAACATAGACGAGTTCACCAAGTTGCCCTCGTGAGATGAGGAATTGCGGTCGTTCTGTGTTACGATCATGGTCAACATCCAGAACACATCCTGTCAATGTCTGTTGGATTCCACGATGGATACCCATCGAAGAGGTTGCGGGCAATTGACTCACACCGAGCCATTCTCCATCAGCATTCGACATGTGAGGACCAAACCATGAGGCAGGAGCATCGAGAATCTTTGAGACGTTTTGAACCAATGCCTCAGCCTGCACGCCAAGTCCATCTGTAGCGATGATGTGCAAGGCCAACTCACCAGTTGTGACATTGATTGGGAGCGTGATCATCGCCTCCCAAGTGGTTCCATTGTCGTTCGACCCCATTGAACCAATGTGCCAAGAAGCGTTTTCGATTGAACAATCGGAACAGATGATGCTCCAACCCATCTGGACGGATTCAACACGCTCATCATCGGATGCAAGGACGGTGCAAAGGAATGAATCACCCCGAGCATACTCGTCCTGATCGCACTGGACTGAATCAATCGTAGGTACATCGTTCACCCAAATGCGCATCATAATGAAATTGTTCAGTGTATCACGTTCAAACGACGTTGCATTATCATGCGTGTAGCGAACACGAACATCAAGCCAGCCAGCTTTCGTTGGCGTAATCGGTATCGACATCGATGTCCTTGATCCAGGGTGGTCGCCTGGAACTACAGAAACATTTGCTGATGACATCAGTACAGAACCTTGCAAATTAATCACATCGATTTGCCCCTGACCAGCAGCCATGCCGTTGTTCTGGAATGCAACCTCAATATGCCCTGTTTGTCCAACCGAGAAATTGTTCAGAATCCGTGCATCAAGAAGTTCAAAATCATGCAACGTACTCACATACGGGGCCATCTTCGGATCGCCAACAACAACCCCCATCCACGAAATGTAGGTGTTTGCAGCAGCATTTGCTTCAGCAAAGTTGTAGCCTTGTGCATACATCGAGAAAAGAACACTCGGTTGGCCAACTGCAGTAAGGTATGGTTCATACACGTATCCTTTGACACCGCTTACACCATCTTCAAGTAAGTCAGCGACAAGTGATTGGCCGTACGATGTTCCAAGTGTGAAGGAACGCCCTCCTGTCGAAACCGCTGTTTCAGCAATGGAACCGTTGAGCCAGTTCATGTGCGGACGTATCGCTCGAAGACTCAGGCTATCGATGTAAACAGAACCACTTGTCGAGGTAGCAACGACGCTCAACGGTACTTGAATTCGGAATGCTGTAGCATTTTCATGCGGACGGAAACGCATCGTTCCACTTCCCCAGTTGTTCTCGAAGTTTTTCACTTCGGATGTATTGCTGGAAAGGACATTGCCTTGATCATCAACACCTTCCACAGTCATCGTAAAGCTCCCAAAAACATCTCCGTCGCGTTTACCTGCGAGGGAAATAATCCAAGCATGATTTTCCAATTCCGTATCGATCGTAACAAACTGTTCCAGTGAAGCGCCTGAAGCACCTGAACCAGAATAGGCTTGACAATCCTGATAGATGTCACGACTGAGAATGGTGATGTCATCATCCGAGAGTGCACTTTCCCATACCATGACCTTGTCGATCATGCCTTCAAAGTACGTCGAACCAGCACGATTCACACCCAATTTGTACAAATCGATGTTGTTCAACGACCCCGTGGGGAACGAGGTCGTACGGACATGCACACCGTCCAAATATTGTCGAGCAGAACCACTGTCGAAAACGGTGACAAGATGCATCCATTGTTGGGCTTCAATATCTCCAAATTTGTGTGTTTGGTTGTTGTGTAAACGCCATTCCCCATTGAAGATGGCATGCTGGAACGACGTGTTCGAGCCTGCATTATCGGAGACTGCAAGAACAGAGGCATAATCTGGCAACGTTGTTGAATTTGCCCAAACCCATTGGCTGACGGTGAAATTACCAACCCAATCATCGACGTCGACTTCGACATAATCATCGACACCATCGTACCATAGGCATCCGCCATCTGCACAGGTTCGCCAATTGGTCGCATCCATATTGTAGAGTGTCAAATTTGAACCATTTGCAACTGAATCATTCGACTGTGTGCCCATACCTTCATCGAAATTCCAAGCATGAATGAGTGTTGAAGGTGAAGGTGGTGTACCATCCGAAACCATGAATGCAGTCGATGGAACCAATGCTTTCGATTGATTTGGCCCTTCCCATTTCAGATTGAGACCATGAGGCCCACCACCTTGGAAGAATTCAATTTTGAAATCATGCAAACCTGCTGTAAGGTTACGCGTACCTGATTTTTCACGCATTCCATGCGAACCGTAATTGGTAACAAGACTGCTTCCATCAAGCCACATTTCGCTTCCATCATCACTGGTGAGATAGAACGTCCAGTTGCCTGCATCTGGGACATTGATCAGTCCACTAAATCGTGCACCCCAGTTGTTCTTGAAACGATCATCGAGACCTGGATATGCTGCATACATTGAATTGTATTGCAGGGATGTTTCGATACGTGTATGTTCGGGAACACGGTCGATGAGCGATGGCATTGAGCCGGTGTTAAAACTCACACCTTCATTATCAAAATATTCTGCGAAGAGGCCTTGTGTACCGTTGCTTGACTCATCCGAACAGGATGCTGAAATGGATGCTTCAAGGGCGGCACTCCCTCCATCCTTGACACTGGTTTGATAGCTCCAGGCAAACGAATCGCCAGAAGAAAGTGTTGGCATGGTTGCATTCCAGTGACGAACACCGCTCGACCATGATGCATCCTCTGTCTCGAAACCAGTATTAAGGCCCCAATTCTTTCCCCAGTTACCATCGTTTGAACCCCAAGATGCATAACCCATCACATTGCTTACATTGGTGATAAATTCTGTTTCTTCATCAAAGTAAACGCTTTGATTGTACAATTCTTGAAGCGTGGTGTTTGCAACGTACAAGTCATCGTTCCAAAACTTGTATCCCGAACCATTGCGATTTGTGGCAAGATCCAAGACATACGTTCCACTTTGTCCTAAACTGTTGTTCGCCTTTTCGATCAGATTGAGTGCTGTCTCTACCGTATAGCCGGTTAGTCTTGTCACCAAATAAAATCCATGCTTCTGCCGAGAAAACGATTCAAACTCACCACCACTTAGGGGCCCATAGGAATGTGTTGACCAGTAATCACCGCCAATGCTGCTGTTGTACGAACCTCCGAGTAGTGCAAATTCCTGATCAAACGATGCTTTGTTTTGGCCTCCATTGACCCGAAGCGGCATGCCTTTACTGGTGACGAGATAATTCATATCCGAAACGTTGCTACGATTGTTCAACATTTCAAGGAAGGGATAGGCAAAGAATTCGTTGAATTGATTACGGTTGATCGTTTCACCTGTGGGTGTACCATCGAGATCGAAGATGAAGACTCGGTCAAGACTGATGTTTCTTGCCTGGACGAAAGCCCAACCAATCGTCTTACTCGCTTCCGATTTGTTGTTGATAAGGACGCCTACATCGCTGTAATCGTACACATCGATTGGATTGAATCCGTTTGGTACTGCGATTGTTTGATTGTCGAGATTGAGCCAATTTTCTCCAGTTGTAAAGCCATGAAAGAGGTCGGTCTCGGATGCGAGGACGGATGGTTCTTGCTCGTCATGGAATGGTGCAGAGTATACGCCAAACAGTGAACCCAACATCAGTAGGACGAGAAACAACGCCGTTCCTCGCCCTCCCATGTCAACTCGACTTCAAGTCCAAGTTTAGCAGTATTGATGATTTGGGTACGGAATTCAGAGCGAAACGGGCCATTTTCATCGAAAAACCACTGAAAGAATATGAAGGGTGGCCCCTTCTGAGGAAATGATGGCAGAACTTTACATGGCCCGGACCTGTAAGTGGGGTACACTCCGTGTTGTTGGTGGAGATGTGTGGAATCATGAGGGCGATGTCCTCATCACACCTGCAAACAACCGCCTTTCAGGCCGAGAAGGTCTTGACAACATGATTCACCAAAAAGCAGGCCAGGAATTGACCCAAGCAACTCGAAACATTTGCTTGGAAATGCGAAAAATCAACGCACCACCATGTGCTGTTACGCACAACGTTGTGACCGAGCCATATGCACTTGCTGACCGATTCAAACACATCATTCACGTTGTAGGTCCTGATTGTCGCCGTCCAAATCAAGACGAAAATCGTCGAGACCTCTTACCACAAACCTATCTCAACCTCTTCGCCACCCTACAGGAGTTGGACGGCGTCGAGAACGTCATTTCACCCCCTCTAAGCATGGGCGTCTTCGCATACCCGCACCGAGAAGGTGCACGTCTTACCCTCGAGACCCTTCTTGGCCTCCTCGATGGTGAAGAAGATCCTGGTATCAAGACCTTCACCATCGTCGTCAAGGAAAAGAATTTCATTTCAAACATGCGAACAGTCTATCGAGAAATCAATGACTTGTTGCCAGGTATTGATACAACAAATGACTGAGGCCTATCCATGAGCGACCTTCCTCACATGGTGAGCGTCGCTCTCGACTCATCCGCATCATCCTTTGATGCTGTCTTGATGGTTTCCAACGATCGTCGAAAGGTGCGTTCAATCGTTGAGGTTCTTCCTTCCAATCTACCATTACGAGTGATGACCAGTTTGAGTCGTGTTCGCGATGCATTGGTTGAGCAAGACATCGATGCCCACGTTCTTGAAGAAGGACTCTCGTCCAAGGGCCTATCCATTCTGAATGAACTCTACGATCTTGTATTGCAAGGTATGGGGGAACGTTGGATTGCCAAAGGTGGACGATTGCTCATCGTCCTTGCAGAACCGATTGATGGTGTTATCATCGTCGATACCAAAATGCTTGGAGCTGAACGATTGACAACAATTGCTGAGGAACAAGGTATTGATCTTGACGTGCTTGTGCGAATGATCGAACTCTCTCGTGCAATCGGTACGCGAGGGCGTGAAGGAACAGCCATCGGCGCTCTTTTTGCCATCGGCAACATCCAGAAAATGCGAGGCTACTCAACAGCGATGGTGCTCAATCCGTTCAAGGGACATAGTGAGACAAAGCGCGATGTCAAGAACAAAGAAAATCACGAAACCCTTGCTGAATTCGCCTGGTTGGATGGTGCGATTTTGTTCAATCGTGAGGGTGTTGCGAGCGATGCTGGTCGTTACATCCAGGTTCCATCTGGTTTGACACCAAAATCTGGCGAAGGTGGACGCCACCTCGCAGCTCGAGCGATTTCACAGTTGAGCGATGGTGTCAGTATTGCCGTTTCCTCAACAGGAAGCATCGTCTTGTATGCAAATGGTCGAGAGCGATATCGGGTTCGAATCAAATGAGTTGCTCGATGGCTTCATCCAACGTCAATTCACCTAATGCGACACGTCGAGCTACTTCGGATGAGATGGTGATTCGCCCCTGACTTTTGATACGACTTCGTCGTTGCAATTCACGAAGTTCACCGATTTTTGGTTCAGATGCATCCAATTCGAAAACACGCTCACCTGGAAGTGTGGCAATCCGGATAGCAGAAACAGCGTGTTGGTTTCGATTCAAGCCTCTCGAAGTCTTTCGTTCGTCAACCAATTCAACGACAAAACCTTGCAACAACATTGCATTGACGAGACGCTTTCGATGCGAAGGAGAACCCTTTCCCATCCGTATGAGGAGATGTTCAAACTGATGATGATCGATCAATGATTGAATCAATTCAATGCATGCATCAACCGATTCGGTCTGTTTCGTATCGATGAGAACACCATCCGTAAACCAAGCAAGTCCTGGACGTGGACCTGTATCAACGCCCAGAATGAAGCGATGGGTATTCTTGGATCCCTTGAGTGCAAAAATTGCTGATTCGATAGCAACATCCAACGATTCAATATCGGCTGCAATCGGGCGTCCTTCTGCAGATCGTTCTGCAACTTCATTCACAGTTCCAATCCAAATCGTGTCCTTTGTTGGTAAGGGCTGATTCATGCTCGATTGCTCAACGCTGATGTTCCTTGTTCGCAGCAATTGCATGATGCGATATGCGAGTTGGAAATCATCGGTTCGGACGAGGACGTTTCGCACAGGAATACGTAAGATGCTCCCCCCTATAATTCTCCGTCTCAAACTACTTTCTCGAACGGATAATTTATCTTCCTCAAAATGTTAAGCTATGGTTACAATGGAAACTGGTATGACCCAACATACACAAACAACACGTATGCTGATGGTCTCCTTGTTTCGTCAACATACAATGATGATCTCACGACATACACATACAACGAAAAAGGTGATTTGGTAGAGGAAACACGCTATTGGGGAGACAACTTTAGCTCCAGCATCACGCATTCGTGGGGTTATGCCGAAACAGTCTGAGATGATGCCTCATCGCTGTTTGCGCATACGATTTGACAAAGTCCATTGCTATTGGAACGCACAAGCTTCGCCTGAACGGTGATGGTTTGTCGCAAAATCACCGAAGTCAATAAAGGCGGTTGACAACAATCCCTGCCTATGACAAGCCAGTATGAACGTGAATTAAGGCACGTCCTTGCCGGAATTCCTACTGGTGTTGAAGCCGTCATCAAATCATGTTCGGTTGAAGAAAAAGAACGTATGCGATTGGTGCTTCAGCGACCTTTTCTCGTTGTTCGTGCTGCAGGTTCGGGTATTGAAGGAAGTGGCGATTTGCTTGCATTGAGGGGCGATGTCTCCTTTCCAATCGAAGTCAAGACAACAAAATCGAGAAAGATCTACTTCAGTGGACGCACCCTCGACCAATACAACGCACTGGCCTACGAGGGTGAACGTTGTGGATTGATGCCACTCTACGCTCATCGATTGAAGGGCGTACGAGGTGATTCTTGGAAGATTTTTCGTGTTGAAACCTCAACGCTGGAGGGCCGATTGAGCATTCTTGCACGACGCATCCCAAGCCTACCAAGAACACGAAAGGGAAGAGCATTCATCGATTGGGACCAAGGCATGCCACTCAATGAATTCATCAACATTGTTTGTCAACAGAACCAAGATTCTCCGACCCTCGAATACATCCAGAAACGAAGCCAGCGACGTGAAGAGAAGAGTGAAGTCGAACAGGTTCGCCCATCAATCCTCGATGAGCTTCAACGCCGACGTACTGTGATTCGCTGATCAGAAGTACGGTATGAAGAGGATAAACAGAAGAATGAACAGCAAGCCGAGCGACGAGAGGTTGCTTGCTTTTCTTGAGATTTGATCGACCCATAATGGGTGGAAATTCCACAGTTTGAGTTTTCGGCCAAGCGCACGTATTCTCGATAATCCTGCATGAACCATGTCCTTGAACATGTGACCTCCATCGAATGGGACCATCGGAATGAGGTTGGTAAAGCCAAGCAGAACGTTGACCCACATCAGCCAGAACATCAGGTTCACCAACAATAGCAAGCCTTCCTTGCCAACCAAATTGCCAAGCCAGGTATCGTCCGCTTCAAGCATTGCTTCCTCATTCGGATGCATGGCTACACCCTGAAATTCAAACGGAATAATCATGATTGTTACAACGTGGAATGGTGCAATAATCGTTCGCTGTAGCGTTGAATATTCGTAATTTGGCGATAATGGGCCTGCGATTCGATCGATACCGACCGTATTCGATGAAAGTCCTTCAACACCCAAGAAAGGATCACCTGGTGAAACCGAAAGTGTCTCCAACTGTTCTTCTGAATAGCCTAAATCCTGGTAATAGGTGTATTTGTCCGAAAGCGTTGCGTTGACGGTTTCCCTTGTCCCATCATCGTGCAGAACGCCGATAAGAACCCAATCACCTGCTTTGATTTCATCCATTGCATCCCTGAATCCTTCAAGGCCTACAATCTCCGTTCCATTGATGGTTTCAATGGTGTCCCAAGGCAGCATACCGGCATTATCAGCACCTTCTCCTTTGACGATGCCTTTGACGTGAATGGATTGATCGTTCGTAGCAAAATGACCAGCTATTCCACCGAGCAGCAGGAGGAGGACAAGCGATGCGAACAAGTTGGTAGCCGGTCCTGCAGCAAACATTCGTTGTCGTTCTCTTCGTGGTGCTTTGAACAGTTCTTCACCTTCTGGCTCTGCAAAAGCGCCGAGTGGAAGAGGGCCCAACTGAAGCAAACCAAAGGAACGAATACGCATGCCATGACCTCGAGCGAGAAGACCGTGGCCAAATTCGTGAATGACGAGCGCGACGATGAAACCAATCAATCCCCACCAAAGTGGAATGACCGGGTTGATTCCTGGAATCGCTACAAGCTCACTCGCTGATGGTGGGTCGACATCCGGAGGTGAAAGAAGTGCACCAACAAATGCGAGGACGACGACAAGTGCTACCAAGAACATGGCAAACGTGCATACCCAAAGCGAGATCTCACCATAGATTCGCCAGAATCGTCGTGGTTTGGCGACCTTCTCGAGTAAATCAAGTCCTTTTTTGGTTCGAACCATGAGGACAAAACCAAACACTCGTGTTGCGTTCCATCGATCGAGAACACCGTCTCGCTCCCATCGCTTGAGCAACAGATACCACCCAAAAATGAGGAGTGGAATGATGCGCCAGTCGAAATCGACGGCTCCCCACGATGCTGCCATTGCTCTACCCACATCTCGCTTCCATTTCAATCAATGCACGATGTCATCGATGTGAAGGTTCATCAATAGGGAGTGTAAGGTTGAGGCATGTTGCATCGGGCTGCCATCGAGTCATGGACGAGCGACAAGTGGGGTCAGCCATCGGTTCAAATTGCTGAATGGTTGATTGAAGACAACATCGTACAGGCCTTTATTCGATTGCAGCGTGGTGCGTTGATCATCGATGCAACCATCGACGAGACAGGGCACTTGCGCTGTAAGAACCACCTTCACATACCCTTTGACCAATGGAATCCTGGGTCGATTCAAGCCAGTCGAACACGCGATTCTCGCGTTCGCTTCCGTCACCGTCATGCCGAAATCATTCTCTCTGCTCGATTCCGAGCACCTGAATGGGGTCAAGCACTCCTAGAAGAGTGGTTAATGGCACAGAGAGGCGAAGAGAGCCGACCGAAAAGTTCTGAGCAACGGCTTGCGACCATTCGACGTTCAAAGGCAAGCATCGAGCGATACTTGGAACAATCAAATCTCGATTATGCAAGTGAAATGCTCGAAGGTGTGCAACAATCCCTCGATAATGCAACACGTGAACTATCACGCCATCGAGCCCATTCCGATGGTGAGGAATAATCACTCTTCTTCATCAACACCTAAGGCAACAAGGTACGCTTTTTCTTGCTGTGCTTGAATGTTCTCAGGCGATTTCTCAAAGATACGACGAATCAATGGATCGGCTGCTACAGGAAAGAGGAGTACTGCTCCAATACAGACGAAGAGATACATGATCGAAGAACTTGGAACATATTCCAAACCAGGCCCTGTACCGCTGACCATGAGCTTGACCGCTCCAAGCCATGGAATTTCACCACCCGCTCGTCCAACGAGCCAACTCTCTTGGACAGGTCCAATCGTTGCCCCATGGACGGAACGAAGACCTGAGGACCCATTGACAGCACCTGCACCCTGATCGACTGAACACTTGTTCGCATCGCCCAAGGTCAACAATCCAGCATGCTCAGGCGTCCATTCGTGAATGACCAAATGTGCTTCAACTCCTGCATGTGCAAAACGCTTGCAATCGTAGTATGCTGCATCGATGCCATCAAACGAGATGGTGATGGTGCTTTGGTCAACAACATTGGTTCCAGGTACATCCCAGGTAAGAATGCAAGCGCCGCGTGTACCATTGATGCTCCATTCAGAATCGAAAACACCCCCATTTGGACAGGTGTTATTCGACGATACTGAGTATGCTTCATTTGGAACAACACGTAGAATTGCTCGATGAATAATCGGCGTCGACGATGATTCTCCATTCTTCTTGTAGATGACCACATCGCCTTCCATTCCGTGAGATTCGTGACCGAAATAAGGATTCGATGAATCGGTTGCTTCAGCAAACGTCACGATGTTTTCAAACGATGATTTGTGCACGAGGATGAGGTCACCAGCATCGATGCTTCCAACTTCACCTTCGCTTTCATGAACCATGCTTGACGATTCGACGACAACAAGCGGTGGCATCGATTGTGTGTGCGCATACAAGGCGGCAATGAGAACAACGATCATTCCACCAGCGAGCAATATTTCTCGAAAGAGAAGTTTGGTCGAACTGGAAGGTTGCAAGCGATCGCCACCGGCTTAACGTCGCATTCCACGTTCTTGAAGAAAGGCGTTCCATCGCTCTTGATGGCCTGCTCCCAATGCTGCTGCTGAGCGGTCTCCTTCTGAACGTCGGCGTTTGAGTTCAGCTGTACTTTGAATCTCATAGAGTTCATCGAGCGTTGCAACGTGTCCCTTGAAAACCAAAAATTCTGGTGTTACAAAAATCAAGCCCGTTGCCGCAGCAACGAGTATGCCAATCGCTAAACCGGTGTACTCTCCCCACTCTTCAGATTCTTGGAGGAACAGAAGTTGAAACAGACCCACAAGGAAGAGGACCAAAAACGCACCAAAAAGCGTTGCAAGAATCGAATATTGTCGACCGTGCTGTGCCGCCCACCATCGTGAAAATAGACCTGCCATGTTCGCCCCTCGATTGTACCTAAGAACGATGTTCTTCAAGACGATTACGGCGAACTGTTTTCTGACCGTTCGTCGATGCGTTGATATGCTATGTGCAAATAGTGAGAGATAGTGGATGTGTACACTATGCGAAAAGCCGTTTTCCTCGTCCTTCTTTTCTTTATCTCCGTCATGGCACCACTTGCCTCTTCTGCGACGACAGAAACGCAATTCAAAGGAGGCGCTACATCCTATAGCAAGACCTTCAGTGGCCAAGGAAATGGATCCGCTGGTGTCATCACATTCCCATACGGAGCAGAAGTTACGTCTGCTCAATTCAATTTCTTGGGTGAAGCGAGCACCACAACATGGAGCAATTTCACCACCAACAACGATTTCGGTGGTGTCGGAAGTGGCCAATGGTCAAGCAAGCAGACGGGTAGTTTCCAATACGGTACACGAACCAATCTGGAAACTGCAAACGGCGAGATTGGTCTCAAGGGCAATCCAACGAACAATGTCGTGAATTTCCGTTCAACGAATGACCTCTCCAACACGAATTCTGCAACCATCAACTCCACAGGACAATTCGTTGCGCTTGGCGATCAAGGTTACAACAGCGTCACCAAGCAATTCCCTGACCTATCGGTTTCTTCCAGTGCAAGTTGGAACTATCGAGGCATCGTCGTTCCTGTTTCCGAGCATGAAATCCATGCAACGCGTTATTCGAGCACCTCGATGTATTCCGCCCCGAGCATTCAGCGATTCAATGCAACAACCGGTGCATTACTCGGTACTGCCAGTCTCAGCACGTCTGGTTGTACGTCGCAAGTCTCGAGTTACTGGTACGATGCTGCCGTCGATCCAAACGGCAACATCTGGACCGTTTCCTATTCCTACTACTACCTGACCAAGTGGACGCTCAATGCAGCCAAGACCCAATGGCAATGCTCAACCTACTACAACTACGGCTATCCTTACTACCTCACAGGCGTTGACTTCGATGACGATACGGGAAGAATGTACGTGAGTTACTACGACCAGTCGACCTATCCAACTTACAATCGATATTTGATGGAAGTCAATCCAAGCAACCCTCGTTCGATCAATTCAACTTGGTCCATTGGTTCGGCTGCAGATTATAATTACAAGACGACCTCAACAGCAGGCAATCCAAACACTGGCTTGGTCGTTGACCTTCCACGTATTATCCTCAACGAATACAACGTCCAGGGATCGCGTCACCACCACTTCAACATGAACGGTTTCTCACTCGACAAGATGGGTGTTCAAGAGATGCCAAATGGTGGCCATTATGGAATTACACAATTCGACGATGAAGGAAAAATCTACTATTCCTGCTATCACACATCCTACTGCAATTCAGTGTCCAGAAAGATCCACATGTACGGCGATGGTTCGGTGACCGACAGTCGGACACCGTCGACGACCTCGACCACAATTTACGGTCAAACAACAACGGCGACTCGAGCGGTCGATCAAATCAAACTGGAAAGTGCGATTGGCTACATGCCTTCAGGAACATCCATTTCAGTCGAAGTGTCGAACGATGATGGTGTGACATGGAAATCGATCACAGTCGGTTCAACCAAGACCTTCACAAACAGCGGAAACAAGATTACGTGGCGAGCGACGTTGACAGGAACATCGACCGCTACACCAATTCTCGATCAGGTAACGATTCAGTATACAACCAACTTCTTCACAAGCGGTAATTTCTACATCCGCTCCAACTACAACAACCCATTCCCGTCTTATGTCGCTGCTACAATCGATTACAACGCAACAATTCCTGCAGGAACGTCGCTCACTGTCCAACTTGGCGGTAGCACCTCAAGCCTATGCAGCAGTGGATTGACAACGTTTGGACAAAGTGGCTTGACCAAGGCATTCACAACACCAAGCTATGGCTACCTCTGTCTCCGAGTCTCATTCTCAACGAGCAATTCAGCCTACACGCCTGTGTTGGAAGACATCCAAGTCGCACTGCACAGCAATGCTCCAGAAAACCCTGGTTTCGAAATTCATGCGCCTACCCCGATACCGGCGAACTTCAACCCTCCACTCCAGCCAACTGTTGGCTGGAAAGAAAACGGACCGTTGGTCGGTACCAAGACCATTAATGCCGTCGGTGCCACGAATGCAATCGTCAAAGGGTTCAACGATCGTATCCCAGACACCGGTGCTGGATTCGTCGATATCCCAATCGATTTGACCTCCGAAAGCAGTGGAATTCTCACGCTTACATCGTTCAGCGTCACTTACACGATTCAAACCGTCAATCTGGAAATTACCATTCCTGAAGGAGAAATCCTCCATGAGCGAACCGAGCCGTACGAAGTCGTTACGCGACACATTGTCGGTGAAAGTGCGACCAAGATTCGAGAGGCTACATTGACGCTCATGACCGCATCAACCGCCTCCAATCCGACCATGTTCTGGCAAGATGGTGACGTCTTCCCGTCGCCAAACGATCCAGATGGCTACGTTGTCATGGACGGCAATTCCTACTCAACACTCAACAACAGCATCCTCGAAATCCATTGGTTGTTCCGGATTACGAGTGATTTCCCTGATCAGAACAATGTTCGTTTCAAGACGGGTTGTCTCGATGATAGTGGATCGGCAGGATTTGCTCCACTCGATTTGATCAGTGATGAAGGACTTCGTGTCAACCGCACGTTCGGACTTGGTTGGATGAAGGTTCGGGATAATGAAGGCGACCTTGTTCGCGACGATGTTCCAAACAATGCATGGGTTGCCGCAGGTGAAACACTTCACTTCCAAGGCGCCATGTGGTTTATGGATTCAGACGATGCACCGCTCGACAGTGCGTTTGACGTCCGTGTTTCCCGTAATGGATGGGTGGAATCAACTGCCCGAGATACGACCAACAACAATGGTTCATTCTTCATCAGTGTTGTCACACCAAACATCGACGTTCCTGATGGCTTGAATTACGAAGTTCAGACGTACAATGAGCGTAATCCTACGCATGTCATGGACCCGAATTCGGATTGGTCGCGTACCTTCCGTGTCGATGCTACGCCTCCAGAACGGAAGGCGGTGTTACCCGAAGACGGTTCGTACGAAGCTGGTGTGAACCAACAAGATGTCCGTATTCTTGTGCACGATGAAATCGGTGTTCCGATGGAGTTGACACTCAACTACTGGGTTGAAGCCGATCATGACCTCAATCGAAATGGAATCGCTGACGATTCAGAGTACGTAGCAAAGCAAGTCACCAACATGAGTTCGAGCAAAACCAAGTGGTTCATGACCACCATCGACCATTCCCGTAATCCAAACATGGGCCGAGTTTCGTATTATTGGACTGGAGGCGATCAAGCGGGCAACCCCGTCTTCTTCACACAATACGACGATGAAGGAACGTTGTACAACCTTCAATCTGGACCTGGCTTCAATTTCGATGATGCTACGTTCCAAACTCGAAAAGATGCTGCAGCCATCTTCACGGGACTTGAATGGGTTGGACACAGCGATGATGAACCTGTCTTCGCAGGTCTTGAACAATCGATTACAGTGGGCTTCATCGATGAGAACACGGCGATTGACTTTGAACACATTTCATTGGTCTTCGACTTTGAAGGTCCAAACCCGAGCCGAGATGCTCAGCGAATCTCCTATTCTGGATTGAACAACACCTTCTGGAGTGAGAGTTCCTACATCCATCTCCTCCCATCATCATCGATGCGTGAGACGACCAACGAATCGGGTCTGCCATGGATTATTGTCACCTACGACTTTGTCTTTGCCTGGGATTGGCCTGATGAGGAAATGGGCGACCTTGCCCTCTTGTTCAAAGAACGTGGCTCTATGGAAGACAGTGAACTGTTGATCCTTGAGCATACCTTCCGAGTTGAGAATGACTTCACGCTCTCACCAACCGATTACATGGTCGAAGACATTAGCGAACCTCGAACTGGTCCTGTGGCTGATGGAACACGGGTTCGCAAGGACGACCGCTTAGCCTTCAGTGGACGTGTTGTATACGAAGGTAGCAACGTTCCAGCACCTCGTGACGTTGGTATTTTGGTCGAGGTCTTTGATGGGGAAAAGCTCTGGAGTGATGGTTCCTTAACCGATGACGGAGAATATCTCATCGAAGTTCCACTCGATTCTGCCAAGACATTGCAATCCTCACCAACCCGCACGTGTTTGATTTCAATCACAAACATCCCCGGCCGAGGTGAAGACATGACAGGAACACTGGTTTCCACAACATTGCGGGTCATCGTTGACGATGCTGCACCACGTGTGGTTCGAAGAATGGCTCCATTGAATGTCATCGATGTTTCGCCTTCCAACGATCTGAGTTCAATCTACGTTGAATTCCAAGGTTCTGAAGATGCTGACTTGACGGGTTCTGAACAGATGATTCATTGGGTCATGCGCGACCAAACCCGTACCATCACCATCGGTGCTGGCTCAGCGTTGCTAGGAATGCAACAAGAAGGACAGACGGTCTACTGGACAGGTGAAGTCGACATTACCGCTGGTGGAACCATCGTTCCACAGGCAGGTGACTTCGTTGGATTCTACATGACGGGTTGGGATGCTGCTGGTAATCAATTCCCAGTTGTATCCAACTCGGAAGCCAGTCCAATCCCCGAATTGGCTTTCGATGATACCGATTTCGAGCGCCAATGGGTACGACTGGGCGCAGTCGGCCCTGAACTACGGATCAAATCGATTTCCGTATCCGATGACCACGTCTCTCCGGGAAGCGATGTTGAAATCACTGCAACGGTCATAAACAACGGAGGACCAACAACCTCACAATTCAAGGTTGCATTCTTTGCAGGCGATTCTGAAGATCCGTTCGATGTCAAAGCCATCGTCGGTATCGAGGGAGGAGAATCCATTCCAGTGACTGTCAATTGGGAAGTTGAGGATGTTGATCGGGTCCGTGTTGAAGTCGATTATGGAAACGTTCTGGTTGAAGTCAACGACAACGACAATACCGCCGAACACGACATCAACATTGCATATGGTCAGTATCTTGGTTGGTTGGATTCACCTCGTGAACAACCGCTCGCATGGATTTTCGCCGTTCTTACCATCTTCATTCTCATCGGTGTTGCAACCATTGCCAGCCGAACTGCCATCGACCTTGGTGATGGCGCCTTTGGCGAAGATGAAGAAATGGATTGGGAAGACGACGATGATGACGACTACGACGATGATGACTACGATGAAGAGGACGATGACTAAGTCTCCTTGAATGACAAATCCTCAAGAAGGGTGGGCAGACAGAACACTCCGCGGGGGTGGGGAGAGTATGTCAAACGTCTTTTCCCAACTGCA
>MDTD01115140.1_pt1 | contig 16553 bp, 13 predicted proteins | sample 811221 | NCBI WGS metagenome assembly MDTD01 (sample SAMN05326646, study PRJNA326480) | marine metagenome | isolation source: seawater | place: Pacific Ocean: South West | collected 2011 | reverse complement strand
GCAACTCCACATGATATGATCTCCTTATGAATATGAAAGACGAGGGGGATTGGTCTCCCCCTCGCGTAGTATAGTTGGGCCTACCACCAAGGGCAGTTGGAGCCGTAACCGTTGTTGTAGCTATTGAAGCCCATCATGCCGCGCCCCATACCCGGGCCCATCATGCCGCGTCCCATGCCGTAGGTCGGGAGGTTCTGAGCGGCAGCCGCTTCATTCAACTTGGTCATGTTCTTATTGATCTGCTCGGTCAGGCTGCGAACCTTCTGGGCATCCGGCTGAGCGCTTGCCATGATGGCGGCCAGCTCTGCACGGTCAGCATCAATCTCAGCACGCAGGTCAGCGGTGGACTTCAGGAAATCCTGATACACCTTATTGTTAGTGTCGTAGGACTGTGCATTGTAACGATTTCCGCCCCAGCCGCCGCAGTTACCGTAGCCCCATGCCATTGCATCAGTTGCGACGAATGCCAGACCAACAGCCATAACCAGAGCCAAAGTGATAGTGTTCTTTTTCATAGTAAGTTCTCCTTTTGAGTGTTTTGTGAACAAGCTTTGCATGGGTTAAGGCAAGACCGATGCCAAGTTTTTCAACGCCAACACAAACACCTGAATAATAAGGGATAATTTTAAAAAATGAGAGTTATAGTCTTTAATTCTGTTTGGACAACTTGGCTGCATTGCTTAAAAAGCGTACACATGAACGACAAAGAGTGTCTAAAATTTAGACAACCTGTCCCTCGGCTAGCAAAGGAAGCATGATGATGAAAAACAGATTCAACAATTTTTTAGGTAGTATTTCACCTTGGGCCGTTATCGGAATGAGCCTTATCCTCGTCATCGTGGTGCTCGTTTTGGCATTCATGAATTACAACCGTGAAAAACAATACATGGGCCGTATTCTCAGTGAAAAAGGCTCTGCCTTAATCAAAGCCTTCGAAGCTGGGACACGGACCGGGATGATGGGTATGTTGGGTGAGGGACCCAATTTACAAGTATTGATGCAGGAGATAGCGACCCAACCCGACATCCTCTATATTGCAGTTGTGGATTCATCGGGTGAAATTCTGGCGCATAGTAACAATGTTGAGATCGGTCAGCAGTTTATTTCCGAAAAAGCGATGGCTAATTTGAATGTCACCAAGGATATCCAGTGGCGGGTTGTGACTGAGTCCGATCATCCCAAGTCATTTGAAGTATATAAGCGATTTCTCCCTGCTTTGGGGCAACGCTCCCAATCGATCCCGTCCTCTCCCATGCAGCAAAGAAGACGAGATATGATGCAGCGAATGATGGGCAGACGATCAGGTGAAAAGAGTGATGATTGGTGCCAGCCAGGGTGGATGAGTGGACTCAAGCAAGACAGGATTTTGGACCCTGCTGAACGCCCAGCCATTTTTATAGGTATGGACGTGGCTCCTTTTGAGGAGGCGATCGCTGAGGACATATCATTAACTCTCACCATGTCGGGGATATTGCTTCTTCTGGGACTTGGCGGGGGAGTGTCTTTATTCTGGATGCAAAGTCACATGCGTTCCAAAAAAATGCTGCAAGGCTCTCAAGCCCTCACCGAAGAAATGGTGGCGAACATACCGGAAGGTCTTGTTGTATGTGACCCGCATGGACGAATCACCTATGTCAACGAGATTGCCCTGAATTTGTTGGAATATGACTCCAAGGAAACTGAGCAGATAGTGGGACAGCTGGCCGATACTGTTTTGCCGAAGCAACTTTGGGAGCTTCGATCCTCAGTGAGCAAGGAGAACCCGGTTGTAGAGAAGGAGATGGAGTTAATACAGAGTAGTAACCGGAAGCTTCCCGTTACAACAGTTGTCACCGACATCATCACGAATGATGGGGCTTATGTTGGCCAATTATTCATGATCCGTGACCTGAGTCAGGTCAAGGAGCTTCAAGATGAAGTCCGCAAAGCCGATAGGATGGCAGCCATCGGCCATCTTGCCGCTGGAGTTGCCCATGAGGTGCGAAATCCACTGAGTTCCATCAAGGGGTATGCAACGTATTTCGGTTCCTTGTTTGATGAAGGGAGCGACAACCGCAAAGCCGCAGAGGTCATGACATCGGAAGTTGACAGGTTGAACAGGGTTATATCCGAACTGCTCGAAATGGCCCGCCCTGCGGATATCAAACTGCGAGAGACAGAAGTCGTTACACTTCTTGAAAGCTCAATGCGACTGGTCAAGCAGGAAGCCGATAATGCAGGGGTGTCTGTTTCTCTCGATATTTCAGCGGAAGTCGGATCGATTCCTCTTGATCCTGATCGGATGACACAAGCCATGATCAATCTATATGTCAACGCGATTCAGGCTATGCCGGAGGGAGGAAAGCTTGATGTCGACGTTAGTAGACAAGAAGGGGCTATCTTATTGAAGGTGTCGGATACAGGGACTGGCCTTCCTGAAGGGGAAGCTTCGCGTGTTTTCGATCCATACTTCACCACAAAGCAAACAGGTACAGGATTGGGACTCGCTATCGTCAGCAAGATCATCGAAGCGCATTCCGGCGAAGTGCAAGTTGAGCATACAGGACCAAACGGTACGACTTTTTCTATTTCAATCCCGACGAAGAGCGAAGGAGCGGTATAGGTATGAGTGCTTTGATTTTGATTGTCGACGACGACAAGGCGCACCTCTCAATGCTTGAAACAATGCTCAAGGGGTGGGGATATTCCGTTGAGGGAGTTGAAGATGGTGCGGACGCAATTGAAAAGGTGATGGAGACCCCCTTTGACGCAGTGCTGATGGATGTTCGCATGGCCAAGGTAGGCGGTATTGAAGCCCTGAGTCGTATCAAAGAGTACAATCCTGCAATACCGGTTGTGATCATGACTGCATACACCTCTGTTGATACCGCAGTAGAGGCGATGAAGTTAGGCGCTTACGATTACCTTACAAAGCCGCTTAATTTCGAGGAACTTAAGATGACTTTGGAGCGTTCACTGGACCACATGACGCTTATCAAGGAGAACGAATCCCTCAAGGAAAGAATATCGGAAAACTCCAGTCTGACGAATATCATTGGCAATAGTAAGCCAATGAAAGAGCTTGTCGGTATGGTGAAAACTGTCGCCTCGACCGAAGCGACGATTCTGATCTCCGGTGAGAGCGGCACCGGGAAGGAGCTGTTTGCCAAAGCGATCCACGCAAACAGCAACCGAAAAAAAGCACCGCTTGTAACAGTTAATTGTGCAGCTTTGACGGACACGCTCTTGGAGTCCGAACTCTTTGGACACGAAAAGGGGGCGTTTACAGGAGCGGACAAGAAAAGGGATGGCCGTTTCATGCAGGCCAATGGAGGGTCCATCTTTTTGGATGAGGTCGGTGAAATACCGATGCCCATGCAGGCCAAGTTGCTGAGAGCTATTCAGGAACGGGAGATTCAACGAGTTGGTAGTGACAAGGTCTTTAACGTTGATGTCCGAATAATCGCGGCAACCAACAGGGATTTGAAGGACGAAGTCGAGAAAGGGAATTTCAGGGAAGACCTATACTACAGGCTGAATGTTGTGAATCTTTGGATTCCGTCTTTAAGGGATCGTGGAGATGATGTGCCATTGTTGGCTGCCTTCTTCATAAAACGTTTTTCCGAGTTCAACAGGAAGCAGTTGAAAGGATTTACCCCAATGGCGATGGACGTTTTGGTGAAATATGATTGGCCGGGCAATGTCCGTGAATTGGAGAACGCCGTCGAGCGAGCTGTTATCCTGACCCCTGGAGAATATGTGTCTGAAAAAGACCTACCCCCAGCACTCACTCAGCATTTTGAGAGTGTTTGCGGCGCAAGTGATAGTCCGCAAAGTCTTGGCGGTAAATCCTTGCAGGAGATAGAAAAGGTCGCCATTGAAGAAACCCTTGCTCAGACGGGAGGCAACAAAAGCGAGGCAGCAAAACTCTTGGGTGTTACAAGAACAACCTTGGATAACAAAATTAAGAAGTACGAAATTCTCATCAAAAAATAGTGAACGCTGGTCGTCCTACTTTTCTAGAATGCCTAGCAACCCTGGTTCGCTTTTCTTAGCGTGCGTTTTTTTCCTTTCTATGGAGTGACCCCTGATAGAACTACCTAGTCATTTGGGTTGAAAAGAATTTGGGCTTAGAGTTAGCGACCAATGCCGTATTCATATGCCAGGAATCAAAAAAGTATTTTAAAATGACCAACATAAATCAGATGCACTAAATGTTCCATCCAATTAATCCAATTATATTGAGTTCCAGCTCAACCCAAACAAACAACGGTTGTTGGTGATTAACGCATAATTGCACAAAACATAGTGAAAAGGGCCACATGGTGTGGCCCTTTTCGGTTTGGGGGGTGTTCAACAGTCAAGGAGGTATTGTGGTTAAACTGTTGCTGGTCCGGTATATGATCAAGTTCTACACTTATGAATTCTTCTGGGCGGGGGGAGAGAACCTCGCCTGAAGTGGAACAAAGGTAGAATCGTATTACCTAGTTCCCCCTATCCGTGCCGGATGCCACCATGGCTATCCGGCACGGAATCGGAGTTCTGCCACAACAACGTGGCAGCGAGGATGATGAGAGTGACTAAACATGCATCTGCTCTCCCCTTTAGCAACAGCCGTGCCATATTTTTTATATAATAAAATCATGATGTTACTCTTTATTGGTCTGATTTTTACCATGCGGATTGGGTGATTGATTGCACACGATTCTTGCACTCATGTGCTACCTTTCGCATTCATCAGCAGGGTGAAACCCAACCAACTCCTCGCATCGGGCCTGCTTGATAAGGCGGGCGTACAGAAATGATGCACACCTGTGACACCCTTTGCACATCTTTCTTTCGCTCAACTTGCTGAAATCAAACATTTTTAGCAATTCCATACGGTTGCAGTATGGAATCTTAATTGCATAGCAATCTAATGTATGAAGTGAGTTCTGCTGAATTCACCGTAAGCACCTAGGGCGTGCATTTGAGCATCCAGACTTACACGAAAGAGTTTGTTGTTTTGGACTTGGTATTTATGTCAACTGTTTGGAGAAAACATGCATGTATTAATGGAAGTTGGTCTTATGGCCGCAATGCTCTTGTCGTTGATCGCTGCTGCCTGGGCCTGTCTGGATACGTATCAGGGGCAGTCTGGTACATTGAGATGGCTGGAGAGAGGGCAGTACTCAGTTGTTTCTCTCCTTGTTCTGGCAAGTGGGATACTCTGGACAGCGTTGATGTCGCGGGACTTTTCCTTCAAATATGTTTATCAATATACGAGTCTCAACCTCCCGGACTTTTATGCTGTAACAGCCTTTTGGGCAGGACGTTCCGGCTCTCTCCTCTTCTGGCTACTCATCATCGCAGTGAGCGGAACCGTTTTTCTTAGAACCAAAAAATACAGTGATCTGCCTGAGCAAACCAAAGTGGCCTTTTGGTTACTGTTTTTCACAGTCCAAGGTTTTTTCCTTTTCCTGCTCACAAGTTTAAGCCAGCCATACATTGCGCTGTCTCCCGTGCCAGCCGACGGTGAGGGCTTGAACCCGCTTCTGCAAAATCCAGGGATGGCGTTCCATCCACCTCTACTTTTTCTGGGATACGGATTTCTTACGATCCCTGCATGCCTGTCTCTGTCCATGGCTCTGACAAAGGGTCAGGATGCTTGGATGAAATTGACTCGTGGCTGGGTTCTCCCTGCCTGGGCCTTTTTGAGCGCGGGGATCATACTCGGCGGCTGGTGGGCCTACATGGAGTTGGGTTGGGGCGGCTATTGGGCCTGGGACCCGGTGGAAAACGCTTCAATTATCCCGTGGTTTGCAGCTACCGCATACCTTCACACGTCCATTCTTGGGCAACGGTATGGGCTCTTCAAACGAATCAATATTGTTCTCATCAACCTCGCTTTCCTATTGTGCATAGTCGGTACATATATTGTCCGTAGTGGAATTATTGAATCCGTGCACGCTTTCGGCGGCGGTGGCGTGGGAGGCCCTCTCCTCGTATTCATATTGGCATACCTCTTTCTTGTTCTTGTCGGGACAGCGCAGGCCCACACCGACAAACCGAAACATGAGATGATTGCACTGAGCCGGCAAGGGCTTCTGGTCTTTTCCGTGTGGATTTTCCTGGCTCTGGGAAGTGTCATATTGCTCGGGACCATGTGGCCGGTTATCAGCCTGGGGTGGGAATCAAATCCTGTAGGCGTGACAGCAGGATTCTACAATACCGTAACTATGCCACTGTTTATCTGCATAGGGTTGCTGCTTCTCGTATGCCCATGGCTCTCATGGAAAGAAGGAATACAGCATCGGGAGCGCTTTATCATATCAACTCTGTCAGCGGTATGTCTTGGGGGTGCTGCATACTTCAGCGGGATTCGAATGGTTCTGCCGCTTGTCGGGTTCAGCGCCGGAGCCGGGGTAATCGTTTCAACCATCATGCTGGCATTGCAGAAAAAGGCACTGACAAGCAGGAGATTTTGGATTGCTCATGGCACACACCTCGGCATAGCATTGATGATTGTGGGGGTAGCCATATCCGGCCCGTACCAAAGTAAAAAGGAGCTGGTCTTGGCAGAAGGGCAAAGTTTTGCGTTTTCTGGATACAATTTTGAATATAAAGAGATGGTCCATTCAGAGAGCAACGGTATCAAATCTCGTGTGGCGCGAATCATCGTAAGTCACAAAGGCAAAGAGATAGGTGTTCTTGAGCCATCTCAACTCATCTTTCCGAACAATGACCACCCACATACGGAAGTGTCGACCTTGTTCAGCTTTGGAAAGGAGCTTTACGCAACTATCCACGATGTGGAGGATGGTCGTCTGGAGCCGTTAATCGTCAGCGTGAATCCGCTGGTGAATTGGGTATGGTTAGGCGGAACTTTCGTTTGCCTGTTCCCATTTATTGTCTTGCTGCCCAAGAGAAATAGAGAATCGGCTACCGCCGCAGAGTAGATTGGAGAACAGGAATGCAAAATACAACATCACGCCGCGGAAAGAATATAGTTCTAATGACATTGGCCATAGGCTTGGCAGTCATGGCCATGTCATCTTTTTTTTATCGTCTGCAAGGACCAGTACAAGCAACATCAAAGCCTGCTTCTCAGTCTGCACCCGCTGCAATGAGTCAGGAGAAAGGTGCTGAAATTCAAAAGTACATGGCAATGCTACAAGGAAATTCAGAGAATACTGAGGCATTGGTCGGACTTGGCGAGCTCTTCATGCAAGCCGGTTCATGGGATAAGGCCTCATCATTCTGGCAACGATACTTGAAACTTGAATCGCAGGATGAAAAGGCTATCTACCATTATGCGATAGCTCTTTTGAACCTGGACAAGTTTCATGAATCCGTAGCCCAATTTGAACGACTAGTTGCAATTAATCCAAAGAATTATCACGGATATTACTATCTCGGAATGATTCATGTCTACTATTTGGATGATTCCAGCAAAGGCAAAGAATACCTGCAAAAGGTCATAGAACTCAATCCGGACGACAAGGAGATAGTAGGTGTGGTCCGTGAAGAGCTTGCTAAAATGTAATTATGTGGAGTCCGTGAGTGGATCTCATGATCACGGGCTCCATTTATCTATTAACTACAACAAAGACATTTTTGACATCAACCTACCGGCATTTCTCAATGCTCACATTCTTGCTTAATATGAAAATACATACCCCCTTGATTACCTTGTTTCTCATTGCGTCTTTAGTCGGATGCTATGACCAGTCGCCTCCGGTGTCGAGGCCGACACAACCTCAGAATGATTTAGTGGGGGTTAAAGAGGAATGTACATTTCCTCCAAAGCGTTTAGTCGGTGTGGCCATGCTGAATCAAGTCTCAACCATATACGAAAATCCAGGGACCATAGTTGAGGTCGCACAAAATGATACATTGACTGAGATCCTTTCCAGAAAATCAGTGATGCCCAATGAAAGGTATGAACTGAGCAAAGCTGTATCAGAGTTTCATGACTTGCGGCGATTACGACCAGGTAACAAGATGGAGATATGGCTGTCCGACGAAGTCAATGACAACGGTAGGCGATGCGTTGAAAGGTTTCGATTAATGACCGAGCGTGATTCGCTTATCGAGTTGACACATATCGATCATGATATGTTTCCGGGGCAAAGGTTGGAACTGCAGCATAAGACCGAGACCAAGATCAACTCAGGTGAAATAAATACTTCCTTCTTTCTGTCGGCCAGGAAAAGCGGTGTACCGCGAGAAGTTCTTACCGAATTTTACAACATGTTCAGCTCCAGAGTCGACTTTCAGCGAGATATCCGCAAGGGAGACAGATACAGCATCGTATACGAGGAGAATGACGATAGTCCACTGGGTGGTATCCATGCCGGACGACTGTTATACGCTTCTCTCACTCTGCCAGAGAAAACCATCGGGTATTATCGTTACACCACACTTGATGGATATTCTGGATTCTTCAACGAAAATGGAGAAAGTGTTGATACCCATCTCCTTAAGACCCCTCTAAGCAGTGGCCATCTTTCTTCTGTTTTCGGCGCCAGGACGCACCCTGTATTGGGGTATAAAAGGATGCACAGAGGGATAGATTTCTCTGCCGCAATCGGGACCCCAATCCTGGCAGCGGGAGATGGAGTAGTTGAAAGAGTCGGTAGATACGGCAGCTACGGAAAATACGTCAGGATACGGCATGGCTCAGAGTATACAACCGGGTATGCCCATTTGAGCGCCTATGCCAAAGGAGTGAAACCCGGCGTTAGAGTTACCCAAGGTACCGTCATCGGATATGTTGGAAAAACCGGGCTTACAACAGGGCCGAATCTGCACTACGAAGTTTCCAGAGAGGGAAGACGGATAAATCCAATGACCTTGGAGCTCCCGCCAGTAAAAACTCTTCAGGGGAAAGATTTACGTAGATTCAAGAATCTCCTGCGAGGATATGAATCTACCATGGCCCCCCTTTCGGTTTGATTGGCTATGAGCCAGAGGGTTAGCTGATTCCGCATATTGGGATCAAGCAGAATGGAGATGCCCTCAAATCACAATCAACCGAGGGCGACATCAAGAGTCATCATCACGACAAATCCGAAGATACACCCTATTGTCGCCTGATCCCCATAGCCTGAAGCCTGTGATTCCGGAATGACTTCCTTAGAGGAGGTCATTTATTAAGCAACTTCAACTAAGAGAATCCCAACCGACTGTTTTTGATGTATTTTACCATAGTCACTCGCCGTTGTGTATGAAAACTGAAAAAAAGCCGTGCCGTGAGTTCTCAATGGAAGAAGGCCGATGCAAGACAACGGCCTTCTTCGGGGGTGGAGGTTAAAGGGTTAATACGAGAGGTGTGTTTGAAATAATGGTTTTCAAATCGGTAAGCCTTTCGACTGGTGGCTCATGGGCTGGACGAAATCATACATATTGATCGGCCTTGGAATGACACATGCCTTGTTTTTGCAATGAACTGCCAGCTTGTCTTCCTTGGTCCCGGACACCGTTTCCGATGCCCGGGATTTGGGGGAGGCACCGCCACATGACTTTGGCGGTATCGCGATGAGAAAGTATCTGGGGGCAAAGAAGTGCTCACACATGCACTTCATACATTTCTCATCTAAATTCATACACTACTTATAAAATTTGCATTTTACTGTGCGGTATATAAATGGTTCTCAGTCTCGATTGCTCGCCACTTTGCCGACAAGTTGATCGGGAATTAGCCGACAAGAATATCCCGCATCCGTTGATATTCATCCTCAGAAATCTTTCCTTCGGCATATCTGGTCTTTAGTATCTCGAGTGACGCACTCTTGTCAGAGGCTGCAATTTGTGTCGGGACAAATGCCCTGATGAGTCTGTAGATGAGATAGATCACGGCTAAGATCATAAGGAAGCTCAGCAGGCCACCAAATAATCCGCCACCCATGAACATCATGTTCGAGCCGAAGGGGGTCATCCAATCACAGTTCCACATAAAAATTCTCCTTAGTGCTTGGGCGGAAAAAACGAGGGAGGAAAACCACCCTCGTTTTCCTATAACTTACCAGCAGTTACCGAATCCATGATTGTGGCTTACGATGCCGCAGTTCCAGCCATTGCCATATCCGTAGCTCATCATCGGCCCGAAAGAAAGGTTTTGAGAGCGGGCCATTTCAGCGAGTCGGCTTTCACCAAGGCTAATGCTTTCTGTCAGTTGGCGCACTCGCTGGCTATCGGGATTAGGGCTGGCCATAAGAGCGTTCAATTCACCGCGTTCAGTTGCAATACGAGTTCTGAGAGTTTGGGTTTCGGCCATGAACGCGTCATACTGCGGGTTATTGTATGCACGGCTTCCATTCATCATGTAGCCGTTGCCAGAACCGTATCCGTTGCCCCAACAATTCCAAGCGAAAGCGTTTACAGTGGACAGTCCAAGAACGAGAGCCAGGGCCAAAGTCAAAGTAATAGTTGCATTCCTCATTTAAAATCTCCTTAAGTTAGTTTTGTTCGATTATGCTTTCTTAAGGCAAGCAGCGTGCCAACAACTGATGAAAAGTTGTAATCTTTTGAAAATATACATTAAATACCCTTCAGTGCTTGAGAAAAAGCAATCCATGAGTCTTGCCCTGAGTTCAGGGGTGCTTAAAAAATAATCGAAATGTGAGGCGAGTGTATAAAAAATGACCACACCCGAAAGGATGTGGCCATTTATAACGACAAGATGAATGAGTTAGCTGGTTAGTCGAAGCTTGAAATCTCCTCGAACCGAAAGGAGAACCTGTGGTGACTCGTTTTGGGTTTGTTGGGTTTCAACCGTCAGTGTGACAACCTGCTATCGGGTGGTACTTCCCCAAGGCTTCAATACCGAAACACAAACGATGATGAACACGACCAATATTTGGAACACATCCATTGATATACGCATAAGATACACTATTAACGTCTCAGCAATTCCTTTTGCAGAAACTGTTTCAGAGTACGACACCAAGTTTTCCAGCCAAGGCATATACCAAATGAAGCCAAACACGAGATAGCCAATGTTTACAATCCATTTGAAAAGAATCCATTTGAATTTGAAAAAGCCAAAGTTCGTGAGTGCTGCATAGGCAAATCCCGATAGCAAACAGCCAAATGCTGAGGGCACCACCAAATAAAGTTCGATATACATTGCCAACGCGCTGCTCGCATGGAGTTCAGCTGTGTTTTCCGGTTGGAAAAGACATTGAATAAGCGTCATACTTGCTGTCGCTCCACCCCACAGGCAGGCGCTGAACAAGTGTATTATCTTTATAATCCGCTGATGACGTGCTTTGACGTGATCTTTTCTCCACTTTTGAAACGTATACATTGTCAGCATGAGGTTTTGCATACGCCTTTTGATGAAGTATCCAGGAGACATTTTCAACAATGCGTTATTCATCATATTGAGTGCTTAACCCTATTTGTTTATCCAGTATACTTGAAAGCGAAAGTTGTTTGCTCTCTTCCAATAAGCATACTTATGAAGCCTATAGTCGCGGGGGCAGGACGTAATTGGTAGTAATAAGACGCCTCTACGCTACGTCTGCTGGCTGTCCGCCAACTCTTTTAGTTTATGGGCCATAGCTGCCAGATCTGCTGTCGCTTTTGCTGAGGTAGCCATCCCAAACGATATTTCAGTGGATACGGCATCGACCTCTTGGATATAGTTGTTCACTGTGTCATTTATTGAAATCAACTCTTCCACCGCATGGGCAATGAGGCTAATCTGTTCAGAAGAAGTCTCAACTATTGGAACTATGCCTTCAAGGGATTCTCCTGACTCAGTAGCCAGGCCTGCAGCATGTTGAATTGCACCATTGGCCTTTTCCATCCCTTCAATATTATTTCGTACTCCATCTTGAATCTGTTCCACTGCTTGACCAACTTCCTTTGTGGCAGACATTGTTTTTTCAGCCAATTTGCGAACCTCATCAGCAACGACAGCAAATCCTCTCCCGGCATCCCCGGCACGAGCGGCTTCTATGGCTGCATTTAAGGCCAATAAATTGGTTTGGTCTGCAATATCACTGATCACATTGATGACTCGTCCAATTGAATCAGCCTGTCCCCCAAGAGAGGAAACGTTTTTCCTCAATTCATCAGACAGGACCTTTACTACGGATATAGCCTCTACTGCATTGGAAACGACAGAGGCACCTTGTCGTGCTTGTTCCTGAGCCTTTGTCGCTTGCTGTGATGCCTGTGATGCGCTTTCTGCTATCTCGTCAATTCTGATTTTGACCTGTCCCATCGCCTCAACACTTTGGGAGACCTTGGAGGTCTGCGCAGCGGCACCAGAGGAGACTTGATCCATCTGGATGGCTATACCGTCAGTTGTTTCAGCGATGACCTGAGAAGCCTCGTCCACTTCAGCGTTTACTGTCTTAAGCTTTTCAAGGTGTTTGGCGACCTCCCTCTCGTTGGCGACCATTTGAGTCACATCCCTGGCCACTTCCAAGAACCCCATGTTCTCACCAGCCTCATCTGTCACCTCTACAGCTTTGGGCTGGTAATAAACTGCAATACCGGCAGAATTTTCGTATTCAATGATACCGAGGTCCATTCCAACTTGGGAATTGGGGTGAAAGGGGGTACCACAAGTGCCTGTTTTAAATGTATCCGTGCAGTCCTGCCCTATGACCTTTTCTTCGGGAATGCTTGCCATTTGAATTGCTGCTGTGTTGGCTAGCTTGATTTCACCAGTCGCAGACGTCATAAAAATGGGATCCGGGACAGCATTGAGGACAGCTTTATTGAGAGCCAATGATTTCCCAATCCTATCAAGGAGGAGGTCAATTGCTCGAGAAAGGTCTGCAATTTCATCGTGCCCTAAGATATTTATGCGTAAACTCGTTTCACCTTCCGCTATCCGGCCTGCCATAGCTGCAATAGACCGCAGTGGAGTGACTATACTCTGACGAACAAAGAGTATTACAAGTATGCAGGCAATCAGAACAATTGCTCCGCTTACAAAAATGACTATGCGCATGAGGTCGACAATCTCATCAGTCATATTTGCTGTATCGTGGGCCAAATCAATCTGGGTTGTGCGTAATTTTTCAATAAGCATTTCCAGCTTTTCAAAGACCTCACCAGTCTTTTCCTGGCCTGCATGCCCCATATTCATTCCCTGTTCCCGAAACATAGTCACAGTTTTTATGTTTTCCATTATTAGGAATTCAAAGGACTCTTGAATGTCGGTGATTAATTGAAGATTTGCTTCATCTCCTTCTGATTGAAAGTGGGAAGAAAATTCTGAGGCAACTTCGGTAAAGGCAACCGACAGGCGATCAATTTCAGCTTGAAGGTTCTGCGTTGACTCTTGTTGCATGGCGAGGGTCGCATAATTTTGTTGAATGCGGAGCAGACTGTCTCCTAACTTGTCTGCGCTCAAAGCTCGGGGAAAAGACTCGTCGATTACTTCCATAACGCTTTCATCAACCGAAGAAATGAGAATAAAGTTCAACGTGCTGTTAATCATGAATATGCATGCGATAATGGCGAAGCAGACTTTTAGCTTTGTTCCTATTGTGTACCTTGCAAGAAATGCCATTGTATTGTCCTCCCAGCTATAATTTGAATTTGAAGTGTTGATTAAGCGAGTTGTAGTTAGCAAGCCTTGCGCCTGACCTGCCCTATCCGTTTGTGCCACCCACAATGTTAGTGCTCTCCCCTCGGCGTTTGGAGGGCTGGCTCCACTCTCCCCCCCGGGGGGAGAGTGGCCTCGGGTGCGGGTGGCTTGTATCCCAGAGCACTGTGAGGCCTGAAGGTGTTATACTCCCAACGCCACTCTTCGATCAAGTAGCGAGCTTCCCTCAGCGTTGTGAAGATCTCTCCATTCAGCAGTTCATCACGCAATTTACCGTTGAAACTCTCGTTGTATCCATTCTCCCACGGGCTTCCTGGTTCAATAAACAAAGTCATAACTCCGACTCGTCCCAGCCATTTTCTGACGGCTTTTGCCGTGAACTCCGGCCCATTATCTGACCGGATGTGATCAGGCGCTCCTCGTTCAACAAACAGCCTGCTTAGGCGGTAAAGCACGTCTTCTGACTTGAGGCTTCTGGCTACGTCGATTGCCAGACACTCGCGAGTATATTCATCAATCACAGTAAGCATCCGAAAGGCTTTGCCGTCATGGGTTCTGTCCATGACGAAATCATACGACCAAACATGACCTGGCCAGCACGGGCGAAGACGAATGCAGGAGCCGTCTGCAAGCCATAGCCGTTTACGTTTCGGTTGCTTTTGCGGGACTTGCAGCCCCTCACGTCGCCAAATGCGCTCCAGTCTTGTGTGGCTGAGTTTCCAGCCATCTCTATGCAGCAGCTCCAATATCCGACGGTATCCATACCGTCCGTATTGGGTAGCCAATTCGATCACTGCGGCAGTCAGTGCCGCCTCATCTGCACGAGGGTTGGAAGTGTATCGTTGCGTTGATCGAGCTTGTCCAAGTACTCGGCAAGCTCTCCGTTCTGAAACCTGTATCTTCTTTCGAACACGGTATACGCAACGGCGGCGACGCGAAGGGCTCAGAAGTTTCCCTTTGCTGCTTCTTCCAGGATCATCTTGTCCAGATTGAGGTCAGCTACCAACCGCTTCAGACGAGTGTTTTCTTTCTCAAGATCCTTGAGCCGTTTGGCCTGGCTAACACGCATTCCGCCATATTCCTTGCGCCATCGATAGTACGTCTGTTCAGTCACTCCAAGTCTTCGGCTTACCTTGGGGATTGTCTCCCCCTGAGCCAAAAGAACTTCTGCTTCACGCAGTTTGGCAATGATCTGTTCCGGTGTGTGCTTTCTGATGCCCATTGAAACCTCCTACAGCCCACATACCCCTAACATTGGGCGTGGACCAGTTTTTCATGGGCAGGTCAAAACACCCAATTACGCAGATTATCCTTACTATGCTGGGAGAGGTGTTATTATTGACGTCTTAGGAGTAGGTAGAGATGGCCAGTTAGTGAGCCGTTATTGAGTGTAAAGTTTGGAGCAATTAAAGAGAATTAATTGGCATAAAACTTAACTTATTCGTAATATAAGCTTTGACGTCAAGGTGAATATATGAGTCATATTTTGTATTTACATACATACTTGACGGTTTTTTGGTACATATAACTGAAGGAAGCGGTAAAATAAATCTAGAACACCCCCTCTCTTCAGAAGGACTCACTGATGTAATTTGGTGAGTTCTTTTGCGTAGAGTGACGAATTTACTTTTATAAAAGGGAAACTCTAGCGTGCTGTATGGATATTACAATGACCTTAGCAGGCCGTTGAAAAAGTCGATATTTCCGGTTTTCACACCAAAGACTTGCTCACCGCAGCAACTGGCATGAGATTGTTGGGGTGCTCCTCATGTACCGCGAAAACGAGCAATATCCAGCCTGATTTCGTCTGATATCCTACAAAAACAAGATTCCAGGCATCGGCTGCCCCTTTCGGGGTGCCATACCCGATCATTTTTCTCATGAGCAGGCCGAGATTGAAACCCGTGACGTGGAGCAGGTAGCGTTTTTCGACGTTCTCACGTCCGCGCAACCACGTTTTACGCATGCCACCCCGATCAAGGGTGTGCTGGAAGCTTCGTTCGACGAGTTCTGTTCGGCGTTTCGCTGACTCGCAGGCCTTGCCGGAACCTAGTCGTATCCGGTTGTTGTACACGGCTCGTCGGGCATCATGATCACCGTTCCACCAGTTGAGCCCCTTGCGTTTTGGCTCTGCGATACGCGTCTTCCAGAGGCTGTCGTCCAACTCTTTGAGCACGGCGCGAGAGTGATATCCCTTGTCCGCGATGAGTTCTGTCGGATTGTTGAGAGACGGGGCTTTGCCGACCTTTTCCAAGTTCTTTTTCGTGGTTTTGAGCGTTTCGCTCAAGGTTTTGGTGTCGCCCTGATCAGCCGGGTGAATGTCCACCCCAACCACTGCGCCTGTATCCAGGTCCACAGCGTGTTCCGGCTTGTAGGCCAGGCGGGTGCGACCGTCTTTCATCCGTGCAACTTTGGCTTCGGGATCGGTCGGTGATTCCCAATCCTTGTTGGAAGTCTTCTTGCCTTTGCGCTGACGGTCCATGCGGGACAAGTCTTCATTTGTCGGCGTATTCATGCCGCTTTCCTTGGCCATGCGATAGAGCATCTGGCGGTAGCCTTCGCCCGTGTCCTTGCGGACGATGGAACGCATGGCTGCGTTGGCTTCCATGGTCGATGCATCCACGCCGATACGGTCTCCCTGGACCAAACCGGCATGGGTAATCACGTCCAGAACCCAGGTGAATATCTCTTGGTGCAACTCCAATGGAAGACGGGAGCGAATGCGACTCAGACTGGAATGATCCGGCACGGACTGGCCTGTGTCCAAAAGCAAGAATTCACGCAGGGAAAGTGAGTCGGCACAACGCCACTCAATACCACGCTCGGACTCAATTCCCTCAAAATAACCAACCAGATGCATGCGGAAATATCGACCTGGTGGGTTTGAATATTTTTCTTGCATCCTTCACAAGAAGTGTCTAGAAATTAAACAGGGTGATTCGTGGCCGTATAAAAATTAACCACGCTCCAGAAGGAGAGAACTGCTATGTTTTCTGTTAAGCGTTTACGAAAGCCTCAGGGT
>MDTD01036786.1_pt1 | contig 16554 bp, 16 predicted proteins | sample 811221 | NCBI WGS metagenome assembly MDTD01 (sample SAMN05326646, study PRJNA326480) | marine metagenome | isolation source: seawater | place: Pacific Ocean: South West | collected 2011 | reverse complement strand
TCTAAGCTTTCATCAACTAACCAATCTTGCCATTCATCTGTCTCACCACTTTTAATTGGATCATTCAGTGATTTTTCCTGACCCATCATTCTTCTATTCATATTTATTACTTCTTTTGAGTCCACATCAAGTCTTTTAGATATTTCGCTGACTTGATCATCTTTTAAATCTCCTTCTTGACCTGGAGCAATTTGGTTTTTAATTTTTTTTAAATTAAAAAAAAGTTTTTTTTGAGCTGTAGTCGTTCCCATTTTAACTAAACTCCAAGACCTTAGAACATACTCTTGTATCGCAGCTTTGATCCACCACATGGCATAAGTTGCTAGCCTAAAACCTTTATCAGGGTCAAATTTTTTGACTGCTTGCATCAAACCTAAATTACCCTCAGAAATTAGTTCGTTAACTGGTAATCCGTAACCACGGTAACCCATTGCTATCTTTGCTACGAGTCTCAAATGACTGGTAACTAATTTATGAGCAGATTGTAAATTTCCATTTTCCCTCCAATTTTTTGCTAACATGTATTCTTCTTCTGCATCTAGCATAGGGAATTTTTTAATTTGGGATAGGTAAACTGAAAGACCGCCAATTGATGGTGTTGGAAGGTTACTTAATTTATTTTTATCCATAGAAAAGATTTATATACTAATTTTTTTTTTTCAACTACTTATATTATTCAATAATTCTAGGACTTTTTTAAAGTCAGGAGGCATATTTGCTTTAAAGTTACAAAACTTATTTTTTGACGGATGTTTAAATCCAAGTGTTTGAGCATACAGTGCTTGTCCGTCTATCTTTTCAAATATTTGTAAAAAATTTTTATTAATTTTTTTAAACTTCAAGTTTTTTTTACCGTATTGTTTGTCACCTAGTATTGAAGTTCCTTTATATTTTAAATGTACTCTTATTTGGTGCGTTCTTCCAGTTTCTAATTGACATTCCAAAAGACTAATCTTTGGAATATCTTTTATATTGAAAACTTTTAAAGTTTTGTAATTTGTAATTGCTTTTTTTCCATTTATATCACTGACAGTCATTAATTGCCTATTTTTTTTGTCTCTTGAAATTAAAGTATCAATTTTTCCTTGCAAAGGTCTTATTACACCCCATATCAAACATTGATATTTTCTTTTTATAGAATGATTACTAAATTGTTTTCCCAAAATTGAATGAGCTGTATTATTTTTTGCTACAACCAATAACCCACTAGTGTCTTTGTCTATTCGATGTACTATGCCTGGTCTAAGATAACCATTTATACTTGATAAATTATTTTCATACTTATAGGCCAAAGCATTTGCTAATGTATTATCATAATTACCTGCGCCCGGATGAACAACCATACCTTTTGGCTTATCAATGACTAATAAATCTTTGTCCTCGTAGATAATATTTAAATCAATTTTTTTTGGGATTAATTTTTTTTTATCTTTTATGATAGTTTTTATCAATATTTTATCGTTTGATTTTACTTTGGTTGAAGGGGCAACAATTAAATTTTCGTTAACTTCTACACGTTCCGCCTCAATTAATTTTTTTATGAAAGAACGTGTCAGATTTTTTAAATTTTTAGACAAAAATACATCAAGTCTTTCACCGCTATTACTACTAGAAACTGATAATTTTATTGCGTTACTCATAAATTAATTTAGAATATTATTAAGCGCCGGTAGCTTCAACTGGATAGAGCGCCGGATTTCGGCTCCGGAGGTTATGGGTTCGACTCCTATCCGGCGCACCAAACATTAAATAATCCATTTATTAAATTTGTCTATATTGTTTAAAATATAGTCGGGAAAAGATTGATCTATTTTTACTTTTTTTAAATTATAACCCCTATCAAAAATATCCTCATTTCTAAATATTTTTCCCTCTATATTTTTAATGTTAATTTGATCATCATTATATTCACCATGAGAAAATGAATGTATTTTTCTTAAAATTTGGTCTGGAGTTTGTAAAAAAGAAAAATGCCATCCACCTTTAATTATTTGTTGATACCTCTTATCAAAACGCCAAAAAGGATAATCTTTAAATTTCAAATTTCTAATTTCTTGCATAGATTTGATATATTTTTTTTTTGTAATTTTTGAACCTATCCAGTTGCTTTCATTTACATTCTGTAAATTTATTTTGTACATAAACATAGTTTGGGAAAAAGCGATATATTTTTTGTTTTTTTTGATCTTATCCATTTTTTTAAGATCTGGGATTTCGTCAGAATCTGACAATATAATTAAATCATCAGGTTGTGCATCTTTAATTCCGTCAATCAAACAATTTCTTTGATGCTGTTCTACAGGAGACTCACCTCCTGTATGATTTTTAAATAAAATTTCTTTATCATAATCTGCTACAATAAATTTAATCTTATCTTTAAATTTTGAAAAGTTTTTCATACTAAAATTGATTTTTTTATCTTTCCCTTGATGAGTTTTTGTTGACTCAGAGATAACAAAAAAATCAACATATTTATTCAATATGTTAAGCCTAAGATCGACCATGTGGTCTTCATTAAAATATTGAAAACAGTCGTAAATAGCCATTAATTAAAATATTGATCTTCAAATTTTTCTAGTTTTTTATAATCTAAATTTAATCTTTTTATGATAATTTTTAATAAATTTAATTGACCAAAAATCAACATCAGACAAATAAATTTCTCTTTATTAGATTTGATAATATTTGCTCCACTATTGTTATTAAAATTGGGAATAAACATCATATCCATCTCAGCTGGAATTCTAGTAGCGTGACTTCCAATAGGTTTCCAATCTATTGCAATATAATTTAAATCGTAAAGATAATCTAAAACTTTATTCCAACCTGAAACATTTTTATACATAGAAAAAATATGTGTTTCTACCTTAATAAATAAAGGTTGATAATTTCCTAGTCCTTTTAAAATTTCAAGCTCAGCACCTTGAGTATCAATTTTCAGATAATCTAGATTTTTAATTTTAAAATTTGTAAGTTCATTATGAATAGTATCACAATCTACCTCTAGAGTTCGAGTAACTTTGTAATTATTGAAATCTCTGTCTTTTATATTATGGACATCAAAATTGTTTTCATCAGGCTCAAACATAGATGAACTACCAAGTCGATTTTCTAAAACATATAGTTTTTTTTTCTCTTTTTTGCTCCATAAACCTTTATTGATGACATATTTGTTCTTTGAGAATTTCACAGACTCAGATTTAATAGGTTCAACTAAAATATCTTCAAAAAATAAATTATACTCTTGAGGAAAGAAATTATCAGAATTAAAACCTCCTTGGGCTCCCACATCTAATGCAATTAGCTTACTATCTTTAAGCAAATCTTTTATAATTGATGAGAAATCGTGAATGTTGTTACTAAAAAAACTTTTATCACTTAAATAATTTATTGTGCGCCTATTTAATTTAAAAAAAACTAATATTCTATATAAAGCAGGAAGTATTAATTTAATAACACTTCTGGTTATTTTTAAAAATCTTTCTTTAAACATAGTTAAGTAAAATTACTTTTTTGTAAAAGTTGTAAGTCCAATTTTTTTACCATCTATTACAGAAGAAGAGCAATGAATATTAGTTCGATCAAAAATTAACATTGAACCAACTTCCCATTCGTAGATAAGTTCTACTTCTAGGCCAATCAAGTTTTCAATTTTTTCATGATTAATAAATTTTTTATGTAATTCTTTATCAAAAGGTTTATTACCAAACATACCAATGTGATCTGACGATCTATTATTTTGACCATATTTTAGATCTTTTTTTTCTAATTCATTTTTATCTATAGTAAAATTTGTTGATTGACCGTAGAACCTATTTTTGAAAATAATTGTACTACCTACCGGTGTTAATGGTATCAAGCTTTGTTTATAGATTAGATCATTCAAATTAAAACCACCGTCAATATGTAATCCAATTGGATTATAACTTTCTTGAAATAAACCTAATATATTCTCGCCATTTTCTGATTTTAAGTTATCATATTTAAATTCACCAATTTCATTTTTAAGTTTTTCATAAAATAATCTCTCTAAATCTTTGCCGTACTCAATAAGCCACCTTTTTTTTATTACATTTTGCTTTTTATTATGCACGGTAGTTGGTAACTCTTTATAAAGCCTCATAAATTTTTCAATCTCTTGAGTACTAAAAACATTTTTAATTATTTTTGGACTTCCTTCGTGTTTTTTAATTTCTTCAATTTTCTTATGCATTATTATTCACCCATGTTTATTAAAGTGCCTCTTTTTTTAGCTCCAAAATACGAAATATAAAAAATTATAACACCTATAACAAAATAAACTATAGATATTGAAATTGATTTAAAAATATTTGTGTAATTGACAACATTATTTATCAAAATACTTCTCATTTCTTCAAAAATATGAACTAACGGTAAACCTTTTGCAATAATTTGAAGTGAGTTTGGTAGAATATCTATAGGATAATAAATACATCCAAGTGGAGCTAAAAAAAATAAACTTGCCCAAGCGATATTTTCAAAAGAGGGCCCAAATCTCAATAAACCAGAAGTTACAAGTAACCCTAAAGTAATACCAAATAAATATAATGAAATTAAAAGAAAAATCAAAGGTGTTCCAAGTTTCAAGACAGATACACCAAATAAAGGTATCGTGATAATTACTGCAGGAACTAGTCCGATTAAAGTTCTTAGAATTGCGGTTAACGTTAAAGCGGCGATTATTTCACTAATTTTTATAGGCGCTATAAATAAATTGGTAAAATTTCTACTCCATATCTCCTCTAAGAACATCATATTATAACTGATACTAGCCCTAAATAAAAAATCGTATAAAATTGCTGCAGTTAAAATCACACCAACGGTATTACTATAATATTCTGAATTTAGAGTAAAAAATTTTGATATAAATCCCCATAAAAAAATTTGAACAGTTGGCCAATAAATTAAATCTAATATTCTAGGAAAAGAATTCATTATTAAATAAATATGTCTTAAGCCTAATGCATATATTTTACTAAAGTTCATTTTTACTCCTAGCTAGTTTTAGGAAAGTCTCCTCCAAATCACTTCGTCCATGTTTCCTTATCAAATCATTACAAGTACCGTTATCAATAATTTTACCAGCCTTCATCATTATTACGCTGTCACAAAGTCTTTCTACCTCATTCATGTTATGAGACGCTAACAAAATTGTTATCTTATTTTTATATTTGTAATTTTGTATATAAGTTCTGATAAAATCACCAATATCAGGATCCAAGCTTGCAGTTGGCTCGTCCAGTAACAATATTTCAGGTTTATTAATTAACGATTTTGCTAAGGAGACTCTGTTTTTTTGACCTGAAGACAATTCTCCAGTTTTCCTATTAAAAAAACTTTTTATTTCAAGATCACTTGAAATTTCTTCAATTCTTTTTTTTAAATCTTTTATTCCATAAAGTCTGCCGTATATTTCCAAATTTTGTTTTACCGTAAGTTTTTTAGGTAATTCAATATAGGGTGACGCAAAATTGAATCTATTCAAAATCTCGTCCCTTTTAAAAGATTTTATATTTCTATCTTCTATTAAAATTTCTCCCTCTGTGGGGGTAACAAGCCCAAGCATCATACCAATAGTAGTTGTTTTTCCACAACCATTTGGACCAAGCAACCCTACAGTTTTATTTTTTTCAATATTAAAATTAATTTTATTTACTGCTAAGTATTGATTATAAGTTTTTGTAAGATTGTTAATTCTAATAAACATTATTTAGAAGCTCTCTTTAATCTATCATTAATAGCTATTCCAATACCAAAATTGGGAATTTTTTTTACATAAATTTTTTTAAACCCTGCTCTTTTTATCACTCTCATAGTTCTATATAAATTAGATGCTGCCTCTTTCAAGCTACCTTTTTTACTCAGATTGAAAATATTTTTTTTATTTTTATGATTTTGGCCAAAAACCATATAAGCATGATTTGATTTTATAGGTTTTCGTCCAATTATTACTGGTATCCCCGGAGAATAATGTTTTCTTAACATTCCAGGAGCTCTTATTTTAGTTTTTCTTTTTGATAATTTAAATTTTAAACATGTTTTAATATCACTTGAACTAATAATTCCTGGTCTTAATACCTTAGGTTGTTCTGTTAAATCAATAACTGTCGACTCAATGCCAATTTTTGATTTTCCACCATCAATAATTATGTTTAATCTTTTTTTAAACTCCTCAAAAACATCGACTGCATTTACTGGACTTAAACCAGATGAAAGATTTGCACTTGGCATTGACAATGGAAAATCAATTAATTCTAAAATAGATCTAACAATTTTATTACTAGGAAATCTTATTGCAACTGTATTTAAATTAGCGGTTGCCAAAGTCTTTATTTTAGAATTTATTTTTTTTTTTAATACAAAAGTTAAAGGTCCTGGGCAAAATCTTTTGTAAAGTTTTAAGAAATTTTCGTTAATAATTACATCTCGAATAGCATCCTCTTTATTTAAGTAATGAATTATTAGCGGATTATTTTTAGGCCTTTTTTTTAATCGAAAGATCTTTTTAACAGCATTTTCTGAATATGCATTACCAGCTAATCCATAAACAGTTTCTGTAGGTAAACCTACTATATTACCTTGTTTAAGAGATTTCACAGTTTTTGTTAGCATCTTTTTGTTAAAAGAAAAAATATTTGAATAGATGTTTTTCATAATGTAATTATTATTTAATTTATGAAAATTGAAAATATTCCAGCTGATATCAAAAGTAAATCATTAAAAGAAGCCTGGAAAGAAATTGACCAAATACTTATCAATCTTGAAACTAAAAATTTGGATTTTAATAGTGCTACAAACCAATATAAAAGATTGATAATTTTAAATAGACACATAGGAGAATTATTTAAAAAGAGATCAAAAGAAATATTAAGCGTAAAATCCTCACAAACTAATGATAAAAAATAAACTTATTAAAAATGCAAAAAAAATTGATGAGTTTATAATTAATTTTTTAAGCAGGCAGCAAAATTCGCTTTTGATCAGACCAATGAAATATGGGGTAATATCCGGAGGAAAAAAAATTAGATCAACAATTATTTTAGATACGGGCAAGCTACTTAAAATAAAAGAAAAAAAACTCATAAATATTTGTGCAGCTGTAGAATGTATTCACTCTTATTCACTTATTCATGACGATCTCCCTTGTATGGATAATGACTCTTATAGAAGAGGTAAGCTATCCACACATAAAAAATTTGGTGAAGCTACAGCAGTTTTAGCAGGAAGCTCTCTATTAACTCTAGCATTTGAAATTATAGCTGACAAAAAATACTTATTATCTTCTGAAAAAAAAAATGAAATTATAAGTCTTTTAGCAAATTGCTCTGGCCACTCGGGTATTGCAGGAGGTCAAGAGTTAGATTTAAAATTTGAGAATAAAAAAAAAAGATCAATACAAATTTTAAATATGCAACGAAAAAAAACTGGAAAATTATTCAATTTTTGCCTACAAGCCTCAGCAATCATTGCTAATAAAAGTAATCATGAAAAAATACTTTTAGGTAAAATTGGTGAAGATATTGGTTTATTGTTTCAATTAGCTGACGATTTTTTAGATGAAAAAGGAAGCAAGAAATTGGTTGGTAAGGCAATTAAAAAAGATAAAAAAAAAGGCAAATCTACTTTGGTTAACTTAAAAGGTTTTAAAAAGGCTTTCAGTTATGCTGATAAATTAAAGAAAAAGATATTGCTTAAATTAAAAAAACATGGAAAAAATACTACAGAACTAAAAGATACTATAGAATTTATAATAGAAAGAAATTTTTAATGCCTAGGTTAATTAAACAGATTAATTTTCCATCAGATCTTAGAAAATTTAAAAAAGAAAATTTAAAACAAATTTCAGATGAATTACGAGATGAATTAATAGACGTTGTATCAGAAACAGGTGGTCATTTGGGTGCTGGCCTGGGTGTAGTAGAATTGACTATAGCATTGCATTATGTTTTTAATACTCCAAAAGATAAACTAGTTTGGGATGTAAGTCACCAATGTTACCCACACAAAATAATTACTGGAAGAAGAGATAGAATTAGAACTCTTAGAAAAGGTGGGGGTTTGTCAGGCTTTACTAAAAGAGCTGAAAGCGAATATGACCCTTTTGGTGCTGCCCATAGTTCAACTTCTATTTCCTCAACTTTGGGGATGGCTGTTGCAAAAAAATTATCCAATAATAATAATCACGTAGTTGCAGTTATTGGTGATGGAGCAATGAGTGCTGGAATGGCCTATGAAGCGATGAATAATGCAGGAGCTCTTAAATCAAACTTGATCGTAATTTTAAATGATAACGATATGTCTATAGCTAGACCAGTCGGTGCTATGAGCAACTATTTAGCAAAATTACTTTCAGGGAAATTATACTTTAGTTTTAGAGAAACATTAAAAATGGTAATCTCAGCTTTTTCAAAAAGATTTTCTCAAAAGGCAGGTAAGGCAGAAGATTTATTGAGAAATATAGTTACTGGAGGGACATTATTTAGTGAATTAGGATTTTACTATGTAGGTCCGGTAGATGGACATGATGTAGAAAATTTGGTCCAAATTTTTGAAAATGTGAAAAGCTCAAATCATAAAGGTCCTGTATTAATTCACGTCAGAACTCAAAAAGGTAAAGGATACAAGCCAGCAGAAGCTTCAGGGGATAAGTATCATGGAGTATCAAAGTTTAATATTTCGACTGGTGAGCAATCTAAGTCAAAATCTAACACACCATCTTATACGAAGGTTTTTGCTGAAACATTAATAAAACATGCTGAACAAGATACGAAAATAATCGGGATTACTGGAGCTATGCCCTCTGGAACAGGGTTAAATTTATTTGAGAAAAAATTTCCTGATAGGACTTTTGACGTTGGTATAGCTGAACAGCATGCCGTGACGTTTGCTGCAGGCCTTGCTACCGAAGGATATAAACCATATGCTGCTATTTACTCAACATTTTTACAAAGAGCATACGATCAAGTTGTTCATGACGTAGCTTTACAGTCTTTACCAGTTAGATTTGCTATAGATCGAGCTGGTTTAGTGGGTGCCGATGGACCAACACATGCTGGCTCTTTTGATATAACCTATTTGTCTACTTTACCCAATTTTGTGGTGATGGCTGCAAGCGATGAGGCTGAACTTGTGAAGATGATAAATACCTCAGTGAATATAAATGATAGACCTTCAGCTTTTAGATATCCTAGAGGAAATGGTGTAGGGATAAATTTACCGTCGATGAAAGATGTTTTAGAAATTGGAAAAGGAAGGGTAATTAAAGAGGGCAAAAAAGTCGCGATACTTAACTTTGGCGCGAGACTTGAAGAATGTAAAAAAGCAACAGAGAAACTTTTGACTGAAGGAATAGCTTGTACAATTGTAGACGCGAGGTTTGCTAAACCATTAGATGAAAAATTGATTATGGAAATTGCCTCTAATCACGAAGTTGTAATTACAATTGAGGAAGGTTCTATTGGTGGATTTGGTTCTCATGTTATGCAATTATTGTCTGATAGGGGTGTATTTGATAAAGGGCTAAAATTTAGATCAATGATTTTACCAGACATTTTCATTGATCAAGACACACCTGAAAAAATGTATGAAATAGCTGGCTTAAATAGTTTGTCCATAATAAATAAAGTAAAAGAAACATTAAATTCAAACATAATTTTAGCTAAAAACAAAAATAAAATTTTAAATTAACCACACTGTGCTTTATGCATTAGGAAATGATCTAAGAGAACACAGTTGATCATTGCTTCTCCGATGGGTACAGCTCTAATTCCAACACAAGGGTCATGTCTCCCTTTGACAGAAATTTTAGTATTTTTACCTTTTTTATTTATTGTAGCACGGCTAGTCAAAATTGAGGATGTTGGTTTAACAGCGAAAGATGCAACGATGTTTTGACCAGAAGAAATTCCACCTAAAATTCCTCCTGCTTGATTTGTCTTAAACTTTACTTTTCTTGATTCTTTAATCATTTCATCGGAATTTTCTTCACCGCTTAAAAATGCTGCGTTCATCCCTGCTCCGATATTTACACCTTTAACTGCATTTATACTCATTAGAGCGGCAGCAATGTCCGTGTCTAACTTTGAGTAAATTGGTGCACCTAACCCTACAGGGACACCTGTCGCTCTTAATTCAATTATCGCTCCACAAGATGAACCCGCCTTTCTCACTGCTAAAAGATATTTTTCCCATAGTTTAACGGATTTTCTATCTGGACAGAAAAAAGGATTTTTTCTTATTTCTTTGTCATCCCAATTAGATTTATCACAGGACATTAAACCTAATTGAGTGACAGCGCCAACTACATTGAATTTTGAGCCAATCATTTTTTTTAAAACAATTTTTGCAACAGCTCCAGCAGCTACGCGGCTCGCAGTCTCTCTTGCAGATTGTCTACCACCACCTCTATAATCTCTAATGCCATATTTCTTAAAATATGTATAATCTGCATGTCCTGGTCTAAACTTATTTTTGATTGTTTCATAGTCTCTAGATCTTTTGTCCTCGTTATGAATGATAATAGAAATAGGAGTTCCTGTTGTTTTACCCTCGAATACACCAGATAAAATAATTGCTTTGTCAGTCTCTTTTCTTTGGGTAGTAAATTTTGATTGACCAGGCTTTCTCCTATTCATATCTTGCTGAATATCTTCCTCAGATAAAGCTATATTTGGCGGACAACCATCAATTACACAGCCAATAGCAGGTCCATGGGACTCCCCCCAGGTAGTAAATCTAAAAATTTTTCCAAAAGTATTAAAAGACATAGATAATTAATGTATAAATTATTTTAATAAAATTATGAATCAAAAAAATGGCAAAAATTCACTTGGCATTGATAATTGCTTTGAAGATCTAGACAATCCTATAGAATTGTTCAAAAAATGGTTTTCTAAAGCAGAAAAAAGTGAAATTAATGACCCAAATGCTGTTGCGGTAGCAACATCAAATAAAAAAAATCAACCTAATGTTAGGATGGTTCTCCTTAAAGGCTTAAATGACAAGGGATTTGTTTTTTATACAAATTTTAATAGTAAAAAAGGGAGTGAGCTTAAAGAAAACCAAAAAGCCTCAATGTGTTTTCATTGGAAAAGTTTAAGACGTCAAGTCAGGGCTCTTGGTAAAGTAGAAGAAGTTTCTTCAAAGGAGGCGGATGATTATTTTAATTCAAGGCCGTACAAAAATAGAATTGGCGCTTGGGCCTCATCACAATCGATGAAATTAGATAAAAGAGAAACATTTTTAAAAAATATTATAGAATATGAAAAAAAATATCCCGATCAAAAAAATGTTCCACGGCCTCCTCATTGGTCCGGGTGGAGATTATTACCAGATGAAATTGAATTTTGGTTAGACGGCTACGGCAGAATTCATGAGAGATTAAATTATAGAAAAAAAAATGGCAAATGGATTAGAGAGCTTCTTTACCCTTAAAAAGATCTATTAAGACTAAAGCTTGTCAAATTTTGTAAAATTCTTTTATCTGCTGTGTTATTAAAAATTGCTAAAGCATCAAATGAAACATTTACAAAGTATTCTGCTTTTTTAAAAGTAGCTTCTACTGCTCTATACTTAGAAATTAATGCAAGAGTTTCGTCAAAATCTTTTTCAGTTCTTTTTTCTTTTTTCATAATTTCTTTTAAATAATTTTTTTCTTTATCATTTCCTTTTTGAAAAATTGTAATTAATGGGAGAGTAACTTTACCTTCAAAAAAATCTTTACCGATTTCTTTTCCAAATAATTTTTCTTTGGCATAATAATCAAGTGCGTCGTCGGCAATCTGGAAAGCTAAGCCTAAATTTTTTCCATACGATTCTAAAGCTTTTTTTTCTTTTTCATTGCTATTAGACAGGCAAGCACCTGTTTTAGTCGCTGCAGAGAAAAGTGATGCAGTTTTTAAATTAATAATATTTATATAAGTTTCCTCCAATAAATCTGCCTCACCTTTATGCTGAAGTTGTAATACTTCTCCTTGAGCAATTTTTGCAGATGTAGATGATAATAATTTCAAAACTTCTAAATCACCGTCTTCAACCATCATTTCAAAGCATCTGCTTAATAAATAATCACCAACTAAAATTGAAGATTGATTGCCCCAAATGGAATTTGTAGTTCTAACTCCTCTTCTTAGTTTACTTTCGTCAATTACATCGTCATGTAATAAAGTTGCCGAATGTATTAGTTCTACACAAGCGGCTAAATTAATATCTCTTTTTTCATCTTTGTATCCAGTTAACTTTGCAGACATTAATGTTAATAAAGCTCTTAATCTTTTTCCTCCCGAATTAAGATGATGATTGCTCATCCTTGCGATAAGATTTACATCACTTTTAAGCTTATGCTGAATAAGACTTTCAACACGTGCGAGTTTTTCACTTAGAAGGTTTTTTAGTTCTAAGTAGGCAGAATTTGCTGATTTTTTTAATGGTACTACTGATCCCATTAACAGACTTTATATTTGTTTTTGGATAATAATAAATTTTTTAATGGTAACGTGGTGACGCACCCACAATTCAACTATAAGTAGCGTAATTATTAATTAAAATTTAATTTATTACTGCTATAAGATCATAAATAATCATCGTAAAAATATGTTTTTATTTTTTAAGAAAAAAAAAATAGTACCTCATGTTAGACTTACCGGAATAATTGGATCGGGTGGTAGGTTTAAGCAAGGAATGGATTTGGCCAATCAAAGAGAAATTTTAAAAAAAGCTTTTTCAGTTAAAAAAATTTCTCACATAGCAATATCAATAAATTCACCAGGAGGATCTCCTGTCCAATCACATTTAATTTACAGCTATATTAGGCAACTAGCGGAAAAAAATAAAGTAAAGGTAATTATATTTGCTGAAGATGTAGCCGCCTCAGGGGGATACTTTATTGCTTGTGCAGGCGACGAAATTTATGCTAATTCAAGTTCGATTATAGGATCTATTGGAGTGATTTCCGCCTCTTTTGGTTTTAAAGATTTAATTCAAAAAATTGGGATAGAAAGACGAGTATATACTGCTGGAAAAAATAAAAGCACTTTGGACCCTTTTAAAGATGAAAAGGAAGAGGATATTAAAAGATTAAAAACAATTCAATTAGAGCTACACGAGGATTTTATAAAAGTAGTTAAGAATAGCAGAGGTTCAAAACTAAAGGATCCAGAAAAAAATAATATATTTACGGGTGAATTTTGGACTGGAAAAGCGTCCCTCAAGCTTGGGTTAATCGATGGTATAGGTAATGCTGATCAAGTATTGAAAGAAAAATTTGGAGATAAAGTCATTATAAAAACTTTTGAAAAAACAAAAGGATTTATCGCTAGAAAATTATCTTCGTCTAATCAAGATCCAGTCGAAAAACTTGTAAACACACTTGAGGAAAAATCGATGTGGCAAAAATTTGGTTTGTAAATGCCATCAAAAAGAAAAGAAAAAAAAAAAATAAATTTTTTATCCTTTCAAGAAATAATAATAAGATTACAAAAGTTTTGGGGTAAAAATGGTTGTGTAATATTACAACCATATGACTTAGAAGTTGGTGCGGGCACTTTCCATCCAGCAACCACTTTAAGATCATTAGGTCCAAAGCCTTGGAAGGCGGCATATGTGCAACCTTCGAGGAGACCAACAGATGGAAGATATGGTGAAAATCCCAATCGCTTACAACATTATTATCAATTTCAAGTAATAATGAAGCCATCTCCTAATAATATAAAACAAATTTACTTAAGGAGTTTAGCAGCTATTGGTATAGATGTGAAAGATCATGATATTAGATTCGTTGAGGACGACTGGGAGAGTCCAACCCTAGGCGCGGCAGGTTTAGGTTGGGAGGTTTGGTGTGATGGAATGGAAATTACTCAATTTACCTATTTTCAGCAGATGACTGGAATAGAATGTAAACCTATTCCGGTAGAATTAACATATGGTCTTGAAAGATTATGCATGTTCGTTCAAGGGAAAAATAATGTCTTTGATATTGAGTGGAATGATGAGGGGGTTAAATATAAAGAGGTTTTTTTTCAATCTGAAAAAGAATTCTCTGCTTATAATTTTGAATATGCTAACACAGATAGTCTTTTAAAAAACTTTGAAGCTACCGAAAAGGAATGTAAATCTCTGCTTGAGAAAAATTTATCACTACCAGCTTATGATCAATGTTTAAAAGCAAGCCATATATTTAATCTATTAGATTCTAGAGGTGTAATTGGAGTAGCAGAAAGAACAGGGTATATAACAAGAATTAGAGAATTAGCAAAAGGTTGCGGATCTCTTTGGCTTAGCTCACAAAAATAATATATGGCTGAACTTTTATTAGAACTTTACAGCGAAGAAATACCGCCACAATTACAAATTGATGCTAGAAACCAACTAAAATTTTTAATAGAAACCTCTTTCAAGGAAAAAGGTATTAAATATAAAGATGTTGAGGTTTATTCATCTCCCACAAGATTAACTTTAATTTGCAAAGATATACCTAAAGAAATTAAAACTGCCTCTAAAGAAATTAGAGGTCCTAAAGTCGGTTCTGACAATGATATTTTAGAGGGTTTTGCAACGGCAAAAAATGTGACTAAAGAGGATTTAATAGAAAAAGAAACAGACAAAGGCAAATTTTATTTTATTAAAACGAGTTCAAAAAATCTTTTAATTGAGGAATTACTGAAAGATATTCTCCCAAAGATATTAGCTACCATAAGTTGGAAAAAATCTATGAAATGGTCAGATTACAATTTAATGTGGGGTAGGCCACTAAGATCTATTTTAGCCATATTTAATAGTAAAAAACTAAATTTTACATTTGACCATTTGGGGACTACTGACAACATGATAATTGACCAAAATCTTTTGACTAAATCGATTAAAATTAAAAATGCCAAAGATTATAACGCTGTTCTGAAAAGTCATAAAATTATCATAGACCACGATGAAAGAGAAAGATTAATTATAAAAAAAACTAATTCAATATGTAAATCAAAAGACTATAAAAATACTTTAAATCCTCAACTGTTAAAAGAAGTTGTAAATATTATTGAAGATCCTAACATTTTGCTCGTAAATTTTAATAAAGAATATTTAAAGATTCCTGATGAAATTATTATATCTACTTTAGAGAAACAACAAAGGTATTTTCCTATATTTGATAGCAGAGAAAGATTAACAAATTATTTTTTTGTAGTAGCCAATAAAAAGGATGAAAAAAAATTAATTATAGAAGGAAATAAAAGGGTAATAGAAGCTAGATTGTCAGATGCAAAATTTTTTTGGGATAAAGATAGATCAAAAAATTTAATCAAACAAATCGCTAATCTAAAAGAAATAACATTTTACGAAAAACTCGGATCAGTTTATGATAAGACCCAAAGAATAAGACAATTAGCTGCATTATTATCAGACGATTTAAATATTAATAAAGAAAAAATTCAAATTGCTGCGTCTATTTCTAAAGCAGATTTGTGCTCCGATCTTGTTAATGAATATCCGGAACTTCAAGGCGTGATGGGAAAATATTTTGCATTATCGCAAGGCTTTGATAACGACGTAGCGAATTCAGTTAGTGAACACTACTTACCCGTTGGCTTAACGTCACCTTTACCTAAAAAACCTTTTAGTTATTCAATTTCGATTGTAGATAAAATTGATACTTTGGTCGGTTTTTTTGCAATTGATCAAAAACCTACAAGTTCAAAAGATCCTTTTGCTTTAAGAAGATCAGCTATAGGTTTATTAAGAATAATTATTGAAAATAAGCTTATATTCAAATTAAGGGATCTAATAAGTTACTCTATAAGGCTCTATGAACAGCAAGGTGTCCATATTAAAAATGAAAAAACTGAGCAACAAGTCATTGATTTTATTAAAGAAAGAATGAGAAATATTTTAAAACAAAAAAATATTAAAATTGACATAATTGAAGCTTCGGTAAGTTCTCATGTAGGTGATAATTTTTTAGATATGTTTAAGAAAACTGTTCTAATGAACAAACATATTAATAAAGAGATAGGCATGAATGCAGTCAACTCATACAAAAGAGCAGCAAATATTCTGAATAAAGCTGATAAGTCTATCTCCGGTAGACCCGATGCTGTGCTATTTAGAAAAGATGAGGAGAAACAACTTTATGAAAAAATTAATGAGATTAAAAAAGCTTTTACTGTAAAAGACACTAACAAAGACTATGAAAACTTGTTAATAAAATTGTCACATACTAAGGAGTCCACAGATAATTTTTTTGACAACGTTGTAGTAAATGATGAAAATCAGAATATTAAGAATAATCGCTTAGAGTTACTAAAAATGTTTTGCAATACATTCGATAACTTTATTGATTTTTCAAAATTAGAGGGTCAATAATGGTAAAAAGTATATTTAGTTTTGATGATAAATCCGCCAAAAAATTAAAAAATAAAAAAAATGTTTTAGGTGGAAAAGGAGCAAACCTAGGTGAAATGGGAAGACTAGGTTTACCTGTTCCTCCTGGATTTACCATAACCACAGATGTTTGTGATCTTTTTTACAAAAATAAAAAAAAACTTCCTA
>MDTD01011241.1_pt1 | contig 16556 bp, 14 predicted proteins | sample 811221 | NCBI WGS metagenome assembly MDTD01 (sample SAMN05326646, study PRJNA326480) | marine metagenome | isolation source: seawater | place: Pacific Ocean: South West | collected 2011 | reverse complement strand
TTGAAGTTTGCTTTTTCTTTAATATCTAAAAAATTTTTTATGCTCTCAACGTAATTTTCTTTTGGAAGCTTAACAATCTTATCTTTGATTGTAATCAAATCCCATCTATTCGACTCAAAAAAATAAAAAGATTTTATTTCATTTATAGGGAAATTTATTTTTTTAAGATGAGCATAGAAATTTTTAAAATTTTCTTTATCACCATAAACTATTGGTAAATTATTAAATCTTTTAAGTTTCACAAATTTTATAATATCTCCATCTTCTGTGAAGTAAAATTTTTCTCTCTTATTTTGCAAAATCATAATAGGTTTTTTTTCAAAAATTTTAATCTTGATCGTGTTTGGGTATATCTTTTTAATATTAAAGCTTTTAATAAGAGTATTTTGTCTTAATTCGTCTTCAACACTTTTATTTTTTAAAAAAAAAAGATTTTTATCATACAAAAAAGAGAGTTCTTTTTTTAATTCATCCTCGTTTAAAATGTCATTGTTTTCTAAAATGATTTTTTTTATATTAAACTTTGAATTAAAATTAAGATTATCATTTGATGTATAAGTACTTAAAATCAATAAAAGAAGTACTGCAATTAAAAATCGCTTTTTCATCTGTTCAAACCGGCATTTAATAGAATTTTTTCAACTAAATCAGGAAAATTAATGCCACAATAATTTGCAATCTCTGGAACTAAAGAGAGATTTGTCATTCCAGGCTGAGTATTGATTTCAAGAATATAAAATTTGTTATTTAAAAATTTAAAATCTGCTCTTGTTACTCCTTTGCAACCCAAAGCTAAATGTGCTCTTTTTGCTAAATTTAGAACTTTTTTATAATGATTTTTTTTAAGTCTAGCTGGCATGATATGTTTTGTTTTTGCAGTTTTGGTATACTTTGCTTTATAGTCATAGAAAGATCTTTTAGGAACTAATTCTATGGCTCCTATTGGTACATTGTTTATTACTGCTACTTGAATTTCTTGTCCGCCTATATATTTTTCAAACATAAGCTGTTCATATTTTTTAAAAAGTAGTTTTGCTGAAATACTTAGCTGTGCTAAATTTTTAGATATTTTTACTCCCAAACTGGACCCCTCGTTAACTGGCTTTACAACAACTGGAAAAGATATCTTTTTTTTATTTAATGCTAATTTTAATTTTTTAACATTAAATTCATTTTTATAAAATGAAAAATATTTTGGAGTTAAAATTTTTTTTTTGGTAAAAAACTCTTTAGAAATTATTTTGTTCATACAATTATAGGAGCTAATTACGCCAGAGTGCGTGTAAGGAATTTTTAGATATTCAAAATAACTTTGAGCGACCCCGTCTTCTCCATCTTTGCCGTGCAAGGCGTTAAAAATTACGTCTATTTTTTTTTTATTAATTAAGTTTAAATTTTTAAATTTTGGGTCAAATGTTGACACTCTATATCTCTTTTTTTTCAAAGCTCTTATACAAGCTTTCCCACTTTCGAGACTTACCTCTCGCTCATCAGAAGTGCCTCCGATTACAACTAAAATTTTTTTAAATTTTTTTTTAATCACCAATAATTTTAATCTCTAATTCAAGATTTATTCCTTTTTTTTCATTTACTACTTTTTTCACTTTTTTAATTAATTTTTCGATATCTGATGATTTTGCCTTGCCATTATTAACAAAAAAATTACAATGTTTTTTTGATATCATTGCGTCACCTTCTTTGAAATTATCACATCCTGTTTCTTTAATTAATTGCCATGCCTTTTTATGCTTACTTAAATTTTTAAAAGTGCTACCACACGTTTTTATTTGACTCGGTTGAGTCTTTTTTTTTTGAGCTATAAATTTATTCTGTTTTTTTTCTATAATTTCTTTCTGAGAAAGCTTACCCTTAAGTTTTACTGAAGTAATGATTAAATTACTTGAAAGGTTTGTACCTCTATAAAAAAATTTAATATTCTCACCTTTAATAATTTTTTCTTTACATTCACTAATATCGATTACATTTATTGAATCTATTACTTTAGAGATGTCTTGGCCATAACATCCACTATTCATAATAACTGCGCCGCCAATTGATCCTGGAATACATGACAAAAATTCTAGATTACTTACCCCACGGTCTTTTGCGAAATTTGCTACTTTACGATCCAAAACTGCGGCTCCAGCCTCAATTATATTTTTTTCAACTAACTTAATTTCTGAAAAACTTTTTCCAAGTTTTATTACGACACCTTTTATACCCTTATCTCTAATAAGAGTATTAGATCCAGCTCCAAGAATTGTTAATTTTAATCTACTTTTTTTATTGCTCTTTAAAAATTCAATTAGTTGTTTTTTATCTTCAGGTTTGAAAAAATATTCAGCAGGACCTCCAAGATTAAACCAACTATAGTTCGAAAGTTTAACATTATTAAAAATGTTGTTACTAAACCTTTTTATTGTCTCTTGATTAGTGCTCATAAAATATTTTTCAACTCGTTTAAATGTTTTGATATTGATCCTGCGCCCATACCGATTATTATTTCATCACTTGCTAGATTTTTTTTAAAATATCTACTCAACTCGTTATAATTTTTAATTATGATAACCTGTGTTTTTGAATTTTTTGAAATAAGTTTAGCAAATTTAATTTGATTAAATTTTAAATCTTTTTTCTCTCCCGCTGCATAAATCGGGCATATTATCACTAAATCTGATTTAATAAAAGATTTGGTAAATTCTTTATACAAAGATAATACTCTGGAGTATCTATGAGGTTCAAATACAGAAACAATTTTTCTCTTTTTATAAGCATTTTGTACTCCATCTAAAATAGACTTAATTTCGGTTGGGTGATGAGCATAATCATCATAAAAATCATTACGATTTTTTGAAAATATTTTTGTCATCCTTCTTTGGACTCCTGAAAATTTTTTTAAAGATTTTTTGATTATATTCTGATTAACACCAAGATTTAAACAAACAGTTACTGCAGCTGCAGCATTCAAAACATTATGTTTACCCAGTAATTTAATAGAAATATTTTTAATTCTTCTATTTTTCTTTTTTATATCTATAAAACTTAGGTCAAATATAGAGTAATCGATTTTGTAACGAATATTTGAAATTTTATAATTAGCATTTCGGCTTTCGCCGTAAGTGATAATATTTTTATTATTAATTCTTTTAAATATATTTTTTATGTTCTTGTTATCAATACAAATAATTGATTTACCTGTAGGAGGTGTTTTTTCAATAAATTTTACAAACGATTTTTCTAAGTTTTTATAATTTTTGTAAAAGTCAATATGTTCAAAGTCAATATTAGTAACTACAGAGTAATTTATAGGTAACTTAAGAAAGCTGCCGTCTGATTCATCTGCCTCTAAAATAGCCCATTCTCCCTTTCCTAGTTTTGCATTACTATTAAGTGAATTAATCACTCCGCCATTGATAATAGTTGGGTCTAATTTTTGATCAGATAAAATTTTTGAAATCAATGAGGTTGTAGTTGTTTTTCCATGAGAGCCTGTAATAATAATATTCTTTTTTAGAGAAACTACATCTGCAAGCACCTCAGCTCTCGTATATATTGGAATTTTTTTCTCTTTTGCATATTTTATTTCACTGTTATTGTTTTTTATGGCTGAAGATTTAACAACAATAGTTGAGTTTTTTAAATTATTCTTTGAGTGACCAATAAAAACTTTAATGCCAGCCTTAGAACAGCTTATTAAATTTTTATTTTTATTTTGGTCACTTCCTTGGATTTTAAAACCCATATTTTTCATTATTTGAGCTAATCCGCTCATGCCTATTCCCCCTATGCCAACGAAATGTATAACCTCCTTTTGCCCTAAATTAATTTTTTTCATCTATTATTTCTTTAAGTGTTTTATTTATATTTTTATAGACATTTTTGTCAGAATATTGTCTTTGATTAAGTTTAATTTTATCCAATATAGAATTATTATAGAAGATTCTTTCAATTAAATTTAAAAGTTTGTTATTTAAATCTTTTTCTTCAACTAAAAGAGAGAAGTTTTTATTTTGGTAATAAATGGCATTTTTTAATTGATGATCATCTGCTGAAGATGGGAGGGGTATAGTTATAAAAGGTATATTAGCATTAGTAAGTTCTGCTAAGATTGATGATCCAGATCTTGTAATAGCTAAATTAATTTTAGAAAAATAATTAATTAAATCATCACTAAAATTGAAAATTTCATAATCTATATTTGCATTTTTATAAAATGATTTAATTTTTTCGTTCTGAGAAGGCAAGCAATGTTGGTAAATTTTAAGAGATATTCCTTTTTTTTTGCATTCTTTAAAAATAAGTGGCAGGTTTTCTCCAAACACTTTTGCTGCTTGACTGCCTCCAAGAATTAGTACTTTTAATTTCTCTTTAGATTGAATTAGTTTCTCTTTATTTGAGAATTCGATAATTTCTTTTTTTATTATATTACCTATATAAATTATTTTTTTTTCATATTTTTCAGGTATTCCTTGAACTTCATTGTGGGAAACCAAAATTTTATTAGCAAAAGATAACAAATATTTATTTGCTTTTCCTATAATTAGATTATTTTCATAAATTATAAATTTTATCCTCAAAATTGTTGCTGCAATACAAATTGGAAAAGAAGCGTAGCCTCCCATACCAAATATAATCAGAGGTCTGTTTAGAATTAGAAAAATTACTGACCTTAAAATAGAGTAAAATACTAATACACTAGAAAGGATCATGGTTAATATATTTTTCTGTATCAGACGAGAAGAAGGTAGTATGAAAGTTTCAAATTTTGTATTTTTTCTTATATATTTATATCCTCTCAAATCAGTCACTAAATCTACATTATATTTTTCATTAACTAAGTGCTCAGCGAGGTTATATCCAGGAAATACATGTCCACCGGTACCTCCAACAGCTATTAATATTTTAGTTTTTTTATTCATAAAGATATGTTCTATTTTTAGTATAATTTAAGATAACTCCTGCAAGAATTGAACTGCCAATTAAAGATGAGCCTCCATAACTGAGAAATGGTAATGTCATCCCGGTAGTGGGTATCAAACTTGTATTGACTCCCAGATGAATAAAAGTTTGAAAAACTAATAAAGCTGCCAAACCACACAAAGAGAATTTAATCAATTGATCGTTTTGATTAATACAATTTTTTATTATTCTAAATGATATGTATAAAAAAATTAAGACAATCATTATTGAAATGATTGATCCATATTCTTCTGAAATGATTGCAATAATATAATCAGTATGTGCTTCCGGAACACTATCCTTTAAAATGCCTTCTCCCATACCCTGGCCTTTTAACCCGCCTAACTTAATTGCATCCAAAGCCGATGTTGATTGAAACTTATCTCCTTTAGAGGGGTCGATAAATGTTGCAAGACGGTTAATGATGTAACCAAATTTTTCTGGGATTAAAAATAATAATGAACTAATAGATACAATAAAAATTGTAAAAAAACCAAAAACGTAAAACAAACTGACGCCTGATATAAATACGGTAGCAATCCAACTTCCGATTAAAAGTATTGATTGCCCAAGATCAGGTTGATCAATCAAGAGAATAATAACTGAGACAAGTAACAAGAAACTAAATAAATATTTTACTTGAGAATTTTTTAATTTCTCAAGAGTTAAAATCTTTACAGTTACTAAAATAAAGAAAGGCTTTAATAGTTCTATAGGTTGCAATCTAAAGAAGTAGAAATCAATCCATCTTTTGGCTCCTTTAACTTCAATCCCTACAATTGGAACTAAAGCTAAAAAAATAAAAGAGATTATAAATAAAGGTACTACAATTCTCTTTAAAAATGAGGTTTCAATAATTGAGATAAACAGCATGATGATAAAAGCTAGAAAAGTAAATATTAAGTGTTTTGAGAAAAAGAAATAATAATCTTTATTTAATCTTTCTCCTGCAAGTGAAGAAGTAGAAGAAAATGAAAAAAATAACCCTAGTAAAAAAAGAGATGCAAAACAAAAAAAAATTTTTTTGTCTATATTTCGCCAATAGTTTATTAACTTAAATTTAATAGTATTTGCGTACATAAAATTTGGTTAATTTTTTAAATTTTTCACCTCTTTCCTCAAAATTAGAAAATTGATCGAAGGAAGCAGCTGAAGGGCTTAATAAAATAGTATTTTTTTTCTGCTGATAGAACTTTAAATCTTTAATTACTTCTTTAATTGCATTTTTAAGATTTCTTGCAATAAAAAAATTTACCTTATTTTTAATTTGGTTCTTAAAAAAATTAATATTTTTACCAATAATGTAACTTTTAGTTATATTTTTTTTTAAATTCTTTAAAATAATCTTATCTTTTTTTTTTGGTAGTCCCCCTACTATCCAAAAAATATTTTTTGTATTTTGTAATGCAAATTTAGTTGATTGGAACGAAGTTGCTTTTGAGTCATTTATAAAAATAGAGTTTTTTCTTTTTAGAAAAATTTCATATCTATGTGGTAAACTTTTAAAAGTTTTGAGTGATTTAATAAGATTGTTTTCTTTTATTCCAAGAATTTTTGATAATGCAAAGACATTACGCATGTTTTCATCATTTATGTTTGACCTGATATAATTATTATTAATCCTTGGTTTTATTTCTTCATAATTTTTAACACTAGGAATAATTAATTTTCCTAATAGATTTTTATTTTTGAATTTATTTTTAAATTTTTTATTAATAAAAGAATAATGATTTTTTTTTTGTAATTCAAAAATTTTAAATTTTGACTCAATGTAATTCTTCATACTCCCATGCCAATCTAAATGATCATTCGAAATATTTAATAAAAAAGCATAATCTGGTTTTATAAATTTAGAATGAGCTAGTTGAAAAGATGATGCTTCAATTACTAAAAAATTATTTTTTTTTGGATTTAAACTTAATACAGGTGTTCCTATATTCCCGCCTAGTAAAGTTTTAAATTTATTTTTTTTAAGAACGTGATAAATTATTTTACATGTTGTCGATTTCCCATTAGAGCCAGTAACAACAATACTTTTAAAGTTTTTTTTCAGCAAATAAATTAAGTCAATATCAGTAAGTATTTTATGCTTATGTTTAATTAAACTTCTTTTATATTTTGATTGATCTAAGCTAATTCCTGGACTTAAAATAATGTAATCAACATCTTCAAAACACTTATTTAAATTTGCCGCTCTTTTACCTTTGAATATTTTTTTATTTTTATCATCCCACACTTTAAATTTCGTAATTTTGTTTTTTTTAAAAAAACTTACTACAGATAGGCCTGTTAAACCTAAACCATAAACTAAAAAAGATAGTTTTTTAAAATTTTTAATGTCGGCCATTTTATCTAAGTTTTAATGTCGCCAAGCCTACTAGAGCTAAGATTATAGCTATGATCCAAAAACGAATTACTATTGTTGACTCTGCCCAACCTTTTTTTTCAAAGTGATGATGAATTGGAGCCATTTTAAAAATTCTTTTGCCAGTAAGTTTAAAAGAAATTACCTGAATAATAACTGATACTGTTTCTAATACAAATAATCCTCCAATTATAGCTAGAACAATTTCATGTTTAACAATTATAGCAACGGCAGCTAATGAACCCCCTAAAGAAAGTGAACCGGTATCACCCATAAAAATTTTTGCGGGAGGAGCATTGTACCAAAGAAAACCTAAACAAGATCCAACTATCGATCCGCAAAATATTGAGAGTTCACCAACGTCTGGGATATATTGAATTTGTAAATATTCTGAAAAAATTGTATTTCCAACTACATATGAAATAAGCGTAAATGATAATGCAACTAACATCACCGGAACAGTTGCTAAACCATCCAATCCATCTGTTAAATTCACAGCATTGGAAGCCCCAATAATTACAAATATACCAAAAGGAATAAAAAATAGACCCATGTGCCAGATTAAATTTTTGAAAAAAGGAAAGTAGAGGTCATATAAATATTCATGATTTGAATATTTTATTAAAATAATTAAAGCCAAAATTCCTATTAGCAATTGGCCAGAAAGCTTATATCTTGATTTTAAACCGCTTGAATTTTTTAGTTTTATTTTTAAAATATCATCTAAAAGTCCTAAGCCGCCAAGGCTTAAAGATACAAATAATAATGTCCAAACGTAGATATTTTTTAAATCAGCCCAAAGTAATGTACTAGAGGTGATGCCAATAATAATTATTACTCCTCCCATAGTTGGTGTACCTGCTTTTTTTACTATGTGGTCAATGGGTCCATCTTGTCTAATTGGACCAGTAATCATTTTTTCGGAAAAAATTTTTATTAGTGGAGCCCCAATGATAAAAACTACAATCAAGGATGTCATTACGGATAACCCTGTTCTAAAAGTTAAATACTTAAATACGTTAAAAAAAGAATATTGTTCGATAAGTGAGGTAAAAAAATGGAATAGCATTAATAACCTTTTATTATCCTTTTGCTTAAATTATTTAAACCAGTTGCGTTTGAACCTTTAATCATTAAATAGTCATTATTAGCTATAATGTTATTTAAAATAAAATCCACATCTTCTTCTATTTGAAATATGTTACCTCTCTTGTCTTTATTTATTTTTCTGTAAGTGGCAAGAGTTTTACTACCTTTTATAAACACTTTATCAATATCTGAATTGTTAATAACTTTTGACAAATCTTCATGAAGTTTTTCTGATTTTTTTCCTAGTTCAAGCATATCTCCAAGTAGTAGGTATTTCTTAAATTTATCTTTTTTTATTGAGTTAAAATTATTAATGGCAGTTTTAACAGAAAGAGGATTAGAGTTATAACTCTCATCAATTAATTTGAAGTTTTTTTTATATCTCTGAACATCGTAAATTTTTCCTCTCCCTTCAGATGGTTCTAGGTTATTAAAACAATTTTTAACTTTATCTAAATTTAGATTTAACTCATTAAGCAAAGCTAAAGAAGATAATATGTTATAAATATTTATATTTCTTATTCTGAAACTAAAAATTTGATTAAACATTTTTACTTTTAATATCTTATTTTTTTTATTTTTAAAAAGTGAAATAGGATGAACGTGAGATTTTTTATTTAATCCAAATGAGATAACTTTTAATTTCTTTTTTTTTGCTTTATTTGATAAAAAATTAAAAAACTTGTCATCACGATTTAGAATAATAGTCCCTTCTTTTTTTATATTATTTATAATTTCACCTTTCGCATTTGCGATACCTCGTAAATTTTTAAAATTTTCTATATGTGCTTCACCAATATTCGTAATTATACCTATATGTGGTTTGATAAGCTTTGATAATTTTTCAATTTCTCCTACTTTACTCATGCCTATTTCGAAAACTCCAAACTTATGTTTTATATCAAGTTGAGATAAACTTAATGGAACACCAAAATGATTATTATATGATTTTGGAGAACTAAATGTCTCTCCAAAATTTTGTAATAAATCTTTTAAAATATTTTTTAGAGAAGTTTTTCCTGCACTGCCAGTCACAGCGATAATCTTAGCTTTTGTGTAATTTCTTTTTTTTGATGCGAAAGAATTCAAAAATTTGATTTCATCTTTCACTCTTATCATTTTATTTTTATATTTTTTCATAAGCCGTGCGGATATAATATGACTTACGCCTTTCTTAATTGCATCTGGAACAAATTTAATACCGTCATTTTTTTTACCTTTGATTGTTAAAAAAAGATTTTTCTTTTTAGTAAATCTTGAGTCAATCGCAATTCCATGAAAGTTTTTAATTTTCACATTTTTTTTAATTTCCCTTAAAATTTTTTTATTTTGTTGAAAATTCTGGTCTTGATAAGTTTTTTTTTTTAATCTTAATTTCAAGTTATTTACTATTTGTTTATCTGAAGTTGATATAATCTTATTTTTATATATTTGTGATGTCTCATGACCTTTCCCAGCAATTAAAATTACTTCATTAGGCATAGCATTTAAAACTGCTAATTTAATTGCTTGCGCTCTATTCCCAATATCAAAAACATTTTTATTTTTTATATTTCTAATAATTTCTTTTCTTATTTTTTTTGGTGTTTCGTTTCTAGGATTATCATCAGTTACAAAAATTTTTTTACAATTTGAACTAGCAATTTTTGCCATTAATGGTCTCTTAGAAAAATCTCTATTTCCTCCACATCCAAAAACTAAAGATATATTTTCTCCGTAAGTTTTTTTTAATGCATCTAAAGATTTTAATAATGCATCAGGAGTATGTGCAAAATCTATATAGACCTTAACACTATTAGTAAAAGTTCGTGCCAACTCTAATCTACCAGAAACATTTTTAATTTTAGGTAATGATTTAAAAATTTTGTTTTCACTCAATTTACATAATTTTGCTGCTGATATAGCCATTGATAGATTTTTTAATTGAAATTCATTTAGTTTTAATAATTTGTTTTTAGCTAATTTTTTTTCAATTAAGCTTATATCCCTTAAACGCAAATTTTTTTTATTTGAAATTTTTTTTAAAATTACAAACTCTTTAATGGATTTATCAGAAATAATAGTTTTATTTTTTTTTAAAATTTTTGTAAATAAAATTAATTTAGCATCTAAATAAGATCGCATTGATTTGTGGTAATCTAGATGATCTTGACTAAAATTAGTAAAAATACCTGCTTTTAAATTTAGATCATCCATTCTTTTTTGATGTAAACCATGACTTGAAGCTTCAATAATAACATTGTTTATTTTTTTTTTTTTTAATTTTTCAAGAGTATGGTGAAGAGAGATCGGATCAGGTGATGTTAAATTAGAACCTAAGATTTTACCCTTGTACTTGACCCCAAGAGTTCCGATTGATGCAACTGGTATATTATTAAGACTTAAAATTTGGTAAAATAAATCTGCAACAGAAGTTTTTCCATTAGTACCTGTAACAGCAATGATATTTTTAGGTTTAATTTTGTAATACTGTGATGAAATTTTACTTAAAGTATCTCTGATATTTGCAGTTTTTATTACAGGAACTTTTTTGTTAGTATACTTACAATTTAATGAGCAAACTATTGCGGCTGCTCCTTTTCTTACCGCTTCCTCAATAAATTTTTCCCCGTTTAATCTATTGCCTTTTATTGCAAAAAAAATAAATCCCTTTTTAATTTTTTTGCTATTTATCGATAATCCTTTTATCTGAAATTTTTTTTTTGAAGAAATATTTTTAATTAATTTTTTTAGAAACATATTGATTGTTAAAATCTTTATTTTTTATGGCTAAAATTGGTCCAATTTTTTTTATTATTTTGCCAGCAACGTATACAGAATTCCAACCAGCTTCATTTCTAGTAGCTTTTACTTTTAATCCTCTATAATCATAAATTAAGTCTTTAGCGACTCCTGGGTTCTCTAGCATCACTAACAATGCATATTTAGGTTTTTGGGTTGGAAATACAGAAATAAACGTATTTAAATTTTCATGTTTATTTTGATAGTTTTGAGAAGTCCCTGTTTTTCCTCCAACATAATAGCCGTATATGTCTGCAAGACTTGCCGTCCCCTGATCATCGGTAACCACTTTTCTTAAGATATGATTAATACTATCGCTTGTTTTTTTTGATATCAAATTTTTATGATTAAGCTTATCTTTTTTTTTAATTAATTTGGGTTTAACCTGTAAACCTCCATTAGCTAAAGCTGCGTATACTGCGGTAGCTTGAAGTGGAGTGGTGGTTATACCGTGTCCGAAGGAAACCGTTTCTAATTTACATTTATTCCACTTAAAACTGATAGGATTTCCTAGTTCCTCTATTTCTAAGTCAGGTGATTTTAGTAATTTAGTATTATTGATAAATTGTTTAAATTTTTCCTCGCCAATTTTTCTCGCAATTAAAAGCGTTCCAACATTAGAAGATCTAATCAAAATATCTTCAACTGATAAATTTTTTGGAAATTCTTTTAAATCAGAAATTTCATGTCTTGAGCATTTTACTTTACGGGGAATATCTTTAATTATTGTTTTTGGAGTGACTAAATTATTATCTAAAGCTAAAGCTATTGTAAAAGTCTTAAAAATTGAGCCAAGTTCGTATACCCCTTTCGTAATTTTATTCATATATTTTTTATCTTTTAAGTTTGCTCTAATATTTATGTCAAAGTTTGGAAGTGAAACTAAAGATAAAATCTCGCCATTTTCAACATTCATTAGTAAAGCCCCTCCCCCAGAAGCATTAAAAGTATTCAATGATTTATTTAACTCCTTACTTATTAAATATTGAATATTGGCATCTAATGTAATTTTTAGAGGTTGATTAATAAGATTTTGATCTTTCAATTCTCTATCAAAGAATTTTTCAATTCCAGAAATTCCATAATTATCATAATCGACTTGACCAATTACATGACTAAAAAGATTGCCATGAGTATAAATCCGAGATTGGAAAGGCTCAAAGATTATTCCCTTCTCTCCAAGACTCCATAAAATTTCTTTCTCATTTTGATTGATTCTTTTTTTTAAATAAAAATATTTATCTTGATAAAGTTTTTCTTCAATTAGGTTAATTGGCAAATAAGGGAAATTTAATCTTAACTTAATTAGTAAATTTTCTTTATTTTTAACTAAATTAGGATTTATGGCAGCATGGTAAGACTTTATATTTCTTGATATTAAAGAACCATTTCTATCAACAATATCTCTTCTGAGTGAACTAAATGTTTGAAATGATTTCACTTGATTGTATTCAATCTTATTTAATGAGACATGAACAATCCTTATACTAAAGATTAAAATTAACGAAAAAAATAAAAAAAAAAGCAAATAAATTCTATCTTGAGATAAATTTATTTTATGAGATGACTTATTCTTTTTATTAGTTTCTAAGTAATCTTCAAAATAAAAACTGGTTTGATTTAAATTATTTTTTTTATTTTTTTTTAGTTTTTTTTTCATTTATTCTCTCTTGAGTTACAACTTTTTTTTCTAGGTCTATAAAATTTGATATACTTAAGTAAATTTTAGAAATTTCCATAGGAAAATATTGATTTCTATCTAAATGATTAATTTTATTTTCAATAATAGAAGGTGATGTTAAATAAAAAAAATCTAATTGAGATTCATAGAAGTCTTTTTCTTTCACAGAAATAGTACTACTTAAGTTATATATTTTTTTTTCAATATCTCGAGTTTGATTTTTTATAATTGATGTGCCTACTAACAGGAAAGAAAAAATTGCTATAGAAATAAATATTTTAAATCTAAACATTTGATGCCTCTATTTCTAAATATTTACTAAATTTTTTTATGAAATTTGTCGGATAAATAAACTTATCTTTACTTCTAGTAGCAAATCTAAGTTTAGCTGAACGTGAAGGATTGTTTTTGTTGAGTTCCTCTTTTGAGGGCTTAATGGTTTTATTTATATATTTTTCGAATAAAGCTAAGTTTAAGTTTTCATCATATGGTAAATATCTTGAAGGTTTTGATTTATTTTTAGAATAGTTACTAAAGAAATATTTTACTATTTTATCCTCAATTGAATGAAAACTCACAACTAAAATCTTTCCGCCTGGTTTTAGAAGCTTAGTGGCAATTACTATGCCATTAATCAATTCTGAGATTTCCTTATTTACAAAAATTCTTAAAGCTTGAAAAGTTTTTGTACTTGGATTTATTTTTTTTTGAAAATTTTTTTTTTACTTTTTTCGATTATTTTTACCAATTCATCGACTCTGGTAATTCTTTTTTCAGATCTTTCTTTAATTATATTTTTAGCTATTTTTGATGCCTCTTTTTCTTCACCAAGTATTTTAATAATTAGCTTTAATCTTTTTTCGCTAAAATTATTAATAACCTCCTCTGCAGAGATATCAGCAAGACCCATTGTCATATCTAGCTTGTCTTTTGATTTAAATGAAAAACCTCTTTTAAGATTATTTAATTGTATAGATGAAAGCCCAAGATCAAATATTATAGTATCAACATTATTTTTTAAAATAGTATCTAATTGGCTAAATTTTAGCAGATGGAACTTAAATCTTTCTTTAAAATTTTTTTTTAGTTTTTCTGCAATTTTAGAAACGGTCTTATCTCTGTCGATCCCAATGACTGTTGTATTTGGAAAATTTAATAATGCTTTTGAATATCCTCCACCTCCGAAGGTACAGTCAACATAAGTGCCTCCTTTTACTGGTTTAGAATATTGAATAATTTCACTCAACATCACTGGAAAATGGGAAAATTCCAGTGATGGTGTATTTGATTTCATGAAATTTAAATTTGATCATTAAAACTTTTGTCTTCTTAAGAATGCAGGGATTTCAAAATCCTCATCTTCATTTAAGTCTTGATCAAAAAGTTGGTCTGAAATATTTTCTTCTTGCGTTCCTTCAGACTCGAGCTCTCTTTTAGTTTGATCGTCAGAAAAAAGTTTTGGAGTATATTCCTCCTTAATACTATTTTCTTCATTCATCCTGTTATCTTTTGAGCAAACATCTGTCTTTTCAGCTATCGAATTGTTCTCCATATAGGAAGCACTTTCAATAGAGACACCTGCAGGAATCTCATTATTTACTCTTGTATAAGATAATGTTGCCTCTGAAATTTTACTCTCTTCCTCGCTTTCAAAGCTATCTATAAGAGCATTTTGTTCTTCACTGTTTTTTATCTCGTAACTTTCATCAAGTTTTAGAGCATTTGCTCCATCAATAGAGTTAACTATATTTTGATCAATATTATTTTTAGAAAATAAATTTTCTGAAAAATTACTTCCTCTTTTATTTAATCCGTTCACTACATTTAATACTGGTCTAGGATCTGGATTAATACTAGAGCCTTGTAATGAAGTAGCAACAATTGATACCCTCAGTTTTCCGCTCATATTCTCATCTTTAATTGCTCCAAAAATAAGCTCAGCTTCAGGGTCAACCTCAGCTCTGATTTTATTGACTGCTGCATCTACCTCAAAAAGTTTAATATCACTTCCTCCAGTAATATTTACAAGTAACCCTTTGGCACCTTGTAAAGTATACTCGTCAATTAACGGATTGTTTAAAGCTAATTCAGTAGCTGCCATTGCTCTATTTTCTCCTTCTGCCTCTCCAGTTCCCATCATCGCTTTTCCACTAGCGCTCATGACAGTTTCAACATCAGCAAAATCTAGATTTATCATTCCAGGTCTAACCATTAGATCAGTTATACTTTGAACTCCATGTTTTAAGACATCGTTTGACAAACTAAAAGACTCTTCAAAACCAGTAGACTCATTTGCTATTTTAAACAGATTCTGATTTGGTACTACAATCGTAGTGTCTAAATGTCTTTTTAATTCGTCTAATCCTGCTGTAGCTCTTCTCATTCTTTTTGGTCCCTCATAAGAAAAAGGTAATGTTGTTACTCCAACAGTAAGTATGTTCATTTCTCTTGCTGCTTTAGCGATTACGTGTGAAGCTCCTGTACCCGTGCCACCTCCCATTCCAGAAGCTATGAAAACCATGTTGCTGCCTTGTATATAATTTATTATTTCATTTATAGACTCATCTGCAGCCGCTTGCCCTATATCATGCTTAGCTCCAGCGCCAAGTCCCTTAGTTAAATTCATGCCTATTTGAATTTTCGCATCTGCTTTGCTCATTTTAAGATCCTGTGCGTCTGTATTTACTGCAACAAATTCAACCCCTTGCATACCAGCATCTATCATTGCGTTTATTGCATTACCTCCAGCTCCGCCCACACCAATGACAAGTATTCTAGGCTTAAGTTCTCTAAGTTCGCCACCCCCAACATTTATACTCATGATAACTCCCCTTTCGTTTTGTTTTCCCATTTTAAGTAAGATCGATTTTGAAAAGCTTTTTTTCTCGCAAACATTTTATATTTTGCAAAATTTTTTGGTTCCCATATTTGAAAGGTTTTGCCTAAGCCAACAAATAAAATAGCATTTTTGATTTTTGAATGATTTAATAATTTCTCTGAAATTGATACTCTTCCTTCAGTGTCAAATTGAAGATTTTCACTTTCAGACAAAACAGAAGTTGCAAAATAATCTCTTTTCTCCTCAAATGGATTTAGAGAGTCGATTGTATTCGAAAGTTTTTCTATTCTATCTTGTGAGCAGGCCTCTAAAGCTGGATGACTAAAAGATGGATAACTTATGAAACCGTTATACCCCATTGAACTTAAATATGACCTAAAGGTAGCTGGCACAGACACCCGCCCTTTCTTGTCTAATTTGTTTTCGTAACTCGATAAAAACATGACTTTTTAAAAACCTTTTTTTTACTTTATCCAAATCACCCTCCATTATGGGATTATTTGGGATAGTATGGGTTTTTATTAAATAGTCAATAGTAGAAATATTAAGCTTTAGTACAAAAGTAGAACGATTATTCTGAGTTTAAAGCCAGATAATCTATAAGCCGGGTTCTGTCATTGAAGATGTAATTTATCTAGGCTTAAATTCACATTTAAGCTCAAGCGGTTAACCCAGAAGACTAACTAAAGACTGTTTTTAGCAACTATTGCAGTGTCCTCTCTATTTAACCTTGCTCCCAGTGGGGTTTACCATGCGTTCTTTGTTACCAAAAAACCGGTGAGCTCTTACCTCACCTTTTCACCCTTGCCTTGATAAGGCGGTTTGTTTTCTGTGGCACTATC
>MDTD01058937.1_pt1 | contig 16557 bp, 19 predicted proteins | sample 811221 | NCBI WGS metagenome assembly MDTD01 (sample SAMN05326646, study PRJNA326480) | marine metagenome | isolation source: seawater | place: Pacific Ocean: South West | collected 2011 | reverse complement strand
TAATAATTATTATATATGATTTCTAACTTAGAGAAAATAAAAAAAAATACAACAATAGTTGCAGACACAGGTGATATTAGTTTAATAAAAAAAATAAAACCAGATGATGCAACTACTAATCCTAGTTTAATTTTAAAAAGTATAAATAAAAAATATTATAGTGTAAATGAAGCAATAGTTGATATCGGTTGTCAGATTTATGATTTAATACCCGGATATGTATCTACAGAGGTTGACGCGAATCACAGCTTTGATACAGAAGAAACAATTAAACAAGCTATTGAAATTATAAATTTATATAAAAAAAAAGGGAAAAATACTAATAGAATTTTAATAAAAATTGCTGCTACATGGCAAGGTATTCAAGCAGCCAGGATACTTGAGGGTAAAGGTATTAAATGTAACTTAACTCTAATATTTTCCTTAACGCAAGCAATAGCATGTGGAGAAGCGAATGTAACTTTAATATCTCCATTTGTTGGTAGAGTAACTGATTATTATAATGAAAATAATATAAAATATGATGAAGATCCTGGAGTAAATTTAGTAAAAAGTATATATAATTATTTTAAGATAAATAATTACAAAACAATAATTATGGGTGCTAGTTTTAGAAATATAAATCAGATATGTAGCTTAAATGGTTGTGATAGATTAACTATAAGTCCAAATTTAATCCAAGAACTTGAAAATAATTATAGTGATATAGAGAGTAAATTGACTACAGTTATAGAAAATAGTAAAAAAAAGAATGAGTTAGGTGTAAATAAATACATGAATGAAAATACATTTTATATAGAACTAGCTAATAATAAATTAGCTACTACTAAATTGAATGAAGGAATCATTAAATTTATAAAGGATATAGATACATTAAAGGAAAAATGGATTTTATATTAGGCATTAGTATATATATATCCATTGGTTTTCAGGTATGTTTTCTTTATTAATAATAAAGTGTTTGAAAATATCTTTTTCCAGTTGATATTTTGGAATAGCATTATCCATTCTTCTTGCAATAATTTTATATAGATCAAAATCTTCATATCTAGTTACAAGCCTACCATATTTATCAGTAATCCATGAATACAATAAATTATATAATTCAGATACGGTTTCTTTTTGACCTTCTTTTGATAAAAATTTACCATTTACTTTGTCTTTTGGTGGACATGGATAGAGATCTTCAATAATTGAAGCAGATAATCTTGACAGATCAAAACTGGGATTGGGTTTAATATTTCCTTTCATTCTTCGTTTCTCATATGGATAGGTATATTGTTCTCCAGCTTCACCATCAAATTTAAACATATCACTAAAATATTGATTACCATTGTGATTATACACACCACGACCAAAATCAATTATTTTCATTATTTTACCATTTGTTGGTATTCTGTAATATTTACCATTATATTTATAATATAAATATTCATCATCCGTTTCACTAAACATAATATTATTTGAATGTAAATCATTATGTGTGAAATTATACGCTTTTTGTGCTACAGCTAAACCAAAACAAATTTGAAATAGATAGCAAGACCATTCATATTCTTTTTTTTCAACTAAATTACCTAACTGTAATCGTGTAAAATAGTATGACAAATATAGTTTTTCACTATTATTTTCACTTACATGTTTAGTTTTTTCAAGTATATTTTCATTGAGTGTAGCTAATTCATCAGTATCATTTTCAATTATATCTTCAAGACAATTCTCGAAACTTTCCATACATATTAATTGTACTGGGAAATTCTTTAATTTTGCAAAACATTCTTTGTGTATTTCATCTTTTTTTATAACAGATTTTTCTGAAATATTTGAAGAAATATCGTCTAATAAGTTTTTAAATCCATCACTATCACTGCCTTCATCACTTCCAGATTCATTATCTTGTTCACTATTACCTTCAGTAATTTCTTCTTCACTATTTTCTCCTTCACTTTCTTCATCGCTTTCTTCATCGCTTTCTTCATCGCATTCTTCATCGCTTTCTTCGTTGCTTTCTTCTTCACTATTTTCTTCTTCACTATTTTCGTTATCAAAACGACATTCTAATTCTGGTAAATCTTCGTTATTTAATTCATAACGTTTTGTTTTTAAAAATTCACTTAATTCATCTTTATTAATAGAATCTAGATTAACTTTTTGTGAACTCATTTTTTGTACATTATTTTTATTAAGATTGAAAAGGTTAATATTACAATCACTATTATTATCTGAATTATTATCACTAGAGATATCACTATCATCTGATGAAGAAATATCGGAATCAATATCTGAATCAATATATAGTGTTTTTTCAATTGTAAATAATGGTTTCCTCCAGGCTTGTTCATTTAATCCTTTTTTGAACCACCTATTATTTCTGTAAGATGAATATTCTTCACTAATATCAAAATTAAAGTGATCAGATATACCATTAAATATTCCATAAAAAAGTGGGAAAGAAGGTGTTTTACGCATTTCAACAAGTCTACTACCTAAGAAATAAAAAAAACCATCTATATATGTTGAATTATTTTTTGACATAATTTTTTCATATTTTCTATCATTATAATAAGGCGAATATGGCAGATTTGAATTTATATTAGAAGCAGGGTATTTATCCATCATGAAACTAAGTGGGTCAAGGATTGGATTAATCTTAAAAAATACTTCTTTTATTTCACTTGATTTATTTTTATTATCGTATATCTTACCAACATATTTACTATTCTGATTTAATTGTTTTTCCCCTTGATGTATTTTATCTTTATCTGCACTTACAAGTTTATAACGACTATTTAGTACGTAATTTGTATGTGCAAGATTATTATTATAAAATGTAAAATAGTCACTCATAATTGGGAAATACGTCTGTATATCACTAATTTTAAGTGGACTATTTAGAAAAAAATCATGTAATTCATTTGAAATATAGTTTTTTTTGCAAGATATATCTTTATTCATTATTGAGTAAATATACTTTTTTATAACATATTAAACTTAAGTATTTTTTATATAAAATGTTTCAATAATACCTCTTAAAAATAATAATAATTATTATTTTATTTAAATAAAAATAATAATATTAAGTGTTAGAAATATAATTAATCTGTATCACTATTTTCATCGGAACAAAATGATATACTATCGGATTCTTCTTCACTTTCAGAACCAGGTATATAATCTTCATCTTCAGATTCATTTTGACTAAAATCATCGGAATCAGATATATTTTCAAGATCTTCAAAACCACCATACGCTTTATCATAAAACGCACGATAATCTTTTTCTGTAAAATTATGAGCTACATTATTTTTAACCTTAATAGCAAGTAGATCACCAAAATATAGTTGAGTATCATTCGGAGGTGGTAATTCATGTTTATTCTCTTGCCCCGCAATTCCTTCATTTAGACCGTATAATTTAATGATAAAGTTGTTATAATTCCATTGACATAATTCAGATAATTCTTTTTTTTTTTTTAAATACTTACAATAAGAACAGTTATTAATATCACTATTTTTTATATCAATTGTTAATACACTACCATTTTTTTGAAGTACTGTACACTGAACCATTTATATAATATATACTTACTTATTACTTAAATATTTTTATTAGTAACTACATATTTAAAGAAATTATTTTATGTGTTTTTTTGGTTTACAATTAGTAAGTATTTTAATTAATTCTTCCCATTTTTCTTTTAGGAAACTTTCTCTTGCATCTTTATCATATTTCCAATTATCTCTATATTCCCAGTAACTATACTGATCAGAAAATAGATTAATAAGGTATCTGATCTCTTCTTTTTTCCCACATTCCATTATATCAATATCATCTAATACATCTGAATAACATTTTTGTAAATAACAATGTGAATTTGTCTTTAAAATACCAACATTTGCAAGTATTTTTCTTTTACAATTACATATTAAATCAGGTAAAACACAATCGCTACTGCACTCATACCCACCTATTCCATCAGTAACATTATCATTCTCAAGCCATCCAGCTTCTTTTGCAGCAATGTAAAGAAAATCAATTGGTGTACGATCAATAATATTAAATAGTGACCGATGTTCTAGAGCAATATCTTCTGGAGTTTGTTTGAATACTTCTAAAAAACTTTGGGGATTTGCCAGGTCTTTTGCATCAGATACTATTTGATTTCTATCAGCATAAATTGTTTTTTTCTTTTCTTCTAATCCAGACTTTAATTTATTTTTTTTATCAGATAATATTTTTTTTTGTGTCTTAACTGAACTTGATAAACCTTTTCCTTTAGATATATATTTAATATTTTTCCTAGTTTTTATTAGCATTATAATAATTTAATATTTTATTTTAAATGTATTTAATATAATTAGAAATAAAATATCGTGATATTTCATGGAATGCCATTTTTTCATATCAGTAACAAATAGGGTAAATAAAAAAATTAAACATAATAATTTATCATGTAATGAAGAAATATTTGTATTAAATGAAATGTGTAATACGTCTATATGGTGTTTATATAAAAAAACAGGTGAATTTATTCCAAATTTATATGAAGATATTTATAAATATCTCTCATTATTCGAAAATAATTGTTTAAATTTAGACGAATATAATCATTTTATTAGTTTAGTTAAAATGTTACAAAGACAATTATGTAGAGATGAATATAGTTTCAATGAAATATGGAATAAGTATATCAATATATTTGTCTGTTTTTTTGAAAAATATTGTGAATTACCATGGATGAGAGAAATATTATCTATATTAGAGTGGGAGAGATTTTATTTCATATAATAATTAATTTTGTATAAATTAGTTTTTGTTGAATTGATTTTGGTATTACAAAAATGATTGAATGTCTCTGTGTAAGATTATATATACATAAATTATCAGAATTAATAAATGAAGGTATTAGGTCGTAATATTCACGTGTTAGGCAATCAGTTAGATTTATTACGTGCCAATATCTTCTATCTGTATCAATTAGATTTGTAATATAGTTACATACAATACGTATTTTCATTATTTCTTTGAATTTAAAATTATCCATAATTATATTAAATAGTATATCTTGATCTATATTTTTGAGTATCATACTAAATAATAAATTAATTATATTTTTAAATAAATTTGATTAGTAAATAACTGGATGGTTTAATTACTTAAATGTCAGCTAACAAAAGAAATAATAATGGTTTTGAACCAGAAAATAAAGTAGTTTATGTGCAAAATGCTTATTCATATAATTCGAATGGTGAATACAGGTTTCATAAATTATATAATAACGTTGGTATGTATAAAAATCTGAAGAATAATGGTTTTTATATATTTAGGGCAGATTCACATACTTCTGGTAAAAAGGCAAAGTATTGGTATATATCAGAAGTAGTTAGAGGTCATGAACCGAGTAATTTTGAGAATAATTGTCTAGATTATTATAGAAGAATGTCATATAGTGATTATCCACCAGATAATAATTGGATGGTAGTTGGAGATTACCCAGATGAAATACCACCATCTGTATCAGTAAATAGTATTTATAGAGAGGAAAATTCATTAGAAGATAATTTGAAACTTTTAACAAGGAATGTTGAACAAATGTCACAATACAATATATTTGAGATGGAAAGAATTAGGAAAAGGAGTGACGATTACTCAGAAGAAAATAAACATTTAAAACGTAAAATAGATGATCTTCAATGGGAAGTAAAAAAACATGAAGACCGTCAGGAAAAAAAAAGGAAAAAAACAACAATTAGCATTGTTCGTCCTAAAAATTTTAAGAAACAACCTTATTCTTATAATGACGAGAAAGTAAAAGAAATAATATCTGGTATTAAGGGATTAGGAGACATAATAAATCTTGAATCAATACACAAATTCATAAGACATGATAAAAAACTAGTAAAACTATGTATGGTAATTAATCCATTAAAAAAATTGGAGAATATGGTTGGTCTTGAAAATATAAAAAAAGAAGTTTTTAAGCATATAATCTATTATATTATGAATGAGGAAAATGATCATATGTTACATACGATTATAACTGGACCACCTGGAGTAGGTAAAACAGAACTAGGTAGGATTTTAGGTGATATTTATCTTAGTATCGGTGCTCTTAAGAATAATGTTTTTAAAATTGTTAAGAGGTCAGATTTAATTGCAGGATACCTAGGTCAAACAGCAATTAAAACACAAAAACTAATAGACGAGTGTGATGGTGGTGTATTATTTATAGATGAAGCATATTCACTTGGAAATGAGGAAAAAAGGGATAGTTTTTCAAAAGAATGCCTTGATACATTGAATCAAAATCTAACAGAAAGGAAGAAAACATTAATGTGTATTATTGCTGGATACCCTGATGAATTAGATAAATGTTTCTTCGCATATAATCCAGGTTTAAAAAGAAGATTTACTTTTAGATACGAGATAAAAGAATATAATGATAGTGAATTACATGAAATATTTATGAGAAAATTACGGGAAAACGATTTATCATATACACTTGATCGGAAGGATATGGAGTCTTTCTTTAAAGAAAACTATAAAAGTTTTAATTATTTTGGCGGGGATATTGAACAATTAATACTACATACAAAACAAATATCTAGTTTGCGAAATTTTAATGAAAATGAGGAAAAAAATGTTATAAAATTTGAAGATGTTGAATTAGGAATGAAGGAATTAAATACAAATAAAAATAAAAAAGAAGAAGAGGTAAATCCTTCTTATTTACGTATGTATCTATAGGTTTGGATTGAATGCTGTATCACTTATAATTTCATCAGAATTAACGATATCATTTTTCTCTATTCTTGTCGTATTACTCATTCTTAGATTATCTATTTTTTTGTTAATTTCATTAATTCGGAGGTATATCAAATTTACAGTATTTCGCGTTACTATAATATTCTCCTGTAGTTGAAGTACATCATTATACGTAATATTGTAATTTTTAAAATTATTAAAATATAAGTCAGATATTATATTATCAAATCTATTAACTTTATCTCTAAAAAAGTTGACCTGTTTTGTTGTTGAATTTAGAAACGTAAAAATAGTTGATCCCATCTCATCAATTTTATCTAATGTACCGATAAACGCTGGAATAAAAGAATTAGTTTTATTGTTTATGATATCAAGAATTTTTTTTTCAGATGAAGAAAGTTTATTATTAATAAATGGTTTAATTTCATGTGCTTTATCTAATATATTAGTCAATTTTGAAATAAAATAATCAGTTTTATTATTTATAATATCATGCAATTTTTTTTCAGATAAAGAAAGTTTATTATTAATAAACGGTTTAATTTCATGTGATATATCTAATATGTTAGTAAATTCAGAAATGAAATAATCAGTTTTATTATTTATAACATCTAGGAATTTTTTTTCAGATGAAGAAAGTTTATTATCAACGAATGGTTTAATTTCATGGATAAGAAATTTTTTCGCATCTTTGTTCATATTTTTTTTTTCATTATATATTTTTTCATTTAATTTTGAATTAAGTGTATCTATTGCGTTATCAAAAATGTTGGTTACATTTGGTATCGATTTGTTAATATAGTCATCTATATAATTTAAATGGAAAAGTAGTGCAATATGTAATGAAAATGAAAAGAATGTAAAAAATAGTATAAAATGTATTTTTTTAAATGAATTTTTAAAATAAGATTTTTTTTTATTATTATTCATTTCATTGTTTATAGATATTTAAAATTAATTACTTAAGTATTTTAAGTAATTAATATGTATTAAATAATTATTCAGCATAAGCAGATAATTCACCCATATGAAGATTATTATGGTATTGTTCTAGTTCTTCTTCGTAACGATTACGGTCATGATCACTTAATTCACGATATTTTTCTTTATCTTCTTCACTAATTTCTTTCCATAATTCTCCAAGTTTTTTTGATATGTCACCCATCTTTAATTCAGGGTATTTATCTTGTACATCTTTTCTCTTTTCATTTGTAAAAAACATATATGAAGTTTTTGCTTTCTTTGGTTTGTTTGGATCTTTCTTTGCTTTTAATTTTACACTTTTATCTAAAAACTTATCACATAACTCTTCTATTCTGTCTTTTTGGTTTAATTCAATACATACTTTTTCAATTAAAGCACAGTGTGAATCATAGAATATATCAGTAATATTTGCTAGATTATTGTAATATTCAAGATGTGACATTTTATATATAATATATATGCTATTATGCTTAAGTGTTTTATGTATTACGTTAATTACTTAAGTCGGTGACCGAACGCACTAAGTGCTTTATCTAATTTTTGAATGTTTTTGTCAACGTTTTTTGCGTGATTTACAATTTCATTACTGTATTTTCTATTAGTTGATCTATTTTTTACTATTTTAGAGGTAAATGACTCATCTTCATCTTCATTTTTATCTTGATCATCTTCATTACCATCTGGATTTATTTTGTCAAATTTTTCAGTATTTTCATCTTGATTATCTTGATCTTCCTCTCCTTCAAATTCTTCATTTGGTTTATCATCATCATCATCATCACTATCACTATCATCCTCACTATCACTATTATTATCTTCAAATCCTTCTATACTATCATAACCTCCATAAAAACTGTCTTCTTTTCTTCTTGCTCCCATAGTTTCTGGTGCAGTAACATAACCATCCATTATTATCAAACTGAATAATAAACCAAATAATACTTTATTATCAAAATAATTCATACCTAAAATAAGTAATACAAGTGACATAATAAATGTACCAATATAACCCATTAAATCATTTGTTAAGAAAGTAATTTTTGGTTGTAAAACAAATATAGCCATTAATATTATAATTACAATGGATTCTTTATTCATTATATTTATAATATTAGATAATATTTTTATTTTAATATGAAACTTCATTATCAAAAGGTGCACTATTATTTTCAATGCCACCTCTTAATTTTTGTAATTTACTATTGTCACCTAAAGGATAAAAAGCTGTCCCTGTAAAATTAATATGATTCTTATCATATGCTCCACATTCAGTTAATGCTGGTCCATTAATAAATCTTTCACTCATTTCTGACATCAAGCTTACATCAGTAACAGAAAATACTACGATTACTGCTAATAATAAACCAATTGTAAAGTTATAATTTGAAACATATGTTACAACAAGTAAAGCAAGTAATTTAAATAGTGGTTCATCTAAATATTCATGGAGTGCTTCAGGGTATGCTTTTTCAATTTTAGTACTGAAAAAACTAATCACCAGTAATAATAATAGAATTATTATGAAATTATAATTGTTATTCATTATATTATATATATAATATAATATTTACAAAAATTATTTTAATTTGTTAGTATATCTCATTTCATTAATTTATACAAAAATTTTCCCTTAAATATTTCTTCATTTCGAATATATTACTAAATATAGCAAAACAAGAAAGGAGTAGTATACCAGATTGTATATCATAATGAGAAATAATTAAAATTGAAATTATTGATAATAGCATGATGTACTTATAGTATTTATATATAATATCAGATATTTCATCGTGTATTCCTGATTTAATAGCATAACGAAGGAAAACTATACCAATTAAATATCTATATGATAGTATTAAATTTTTCATATCTATAATTAGCAAAGATTAGAAATCAACTGTATTTAATTAATTAGATTATTAATATCTAATCAAAATTTTCAAGTGGTTGTGTTCTTTGTAATTGCTTTTCAAAACTCATCTCAAAATCTTGTAAGTCACTACCATTTTCTTGTTGTTTTAGTTGTCTTAATTTTAATTGAATATCTTCTGTAATTGAATTAATTTCATCTACTTTTTTATTAAAAAATTTACATTCCTCAAGTGTCGGTAAATGTTTACATTTTTCATCTATTTCACTCAAAATTCTGGTACATGTTTGTAATTTAGAAGTATTTTGTTTAGTAATTGTATCCTTAAAATGTTCTTTACTTTCTTCAGTTGTTTCAACAGGTATATCTCTATTTACATAATAATTTGATATAACAAGATATAATATAGCTAAAATAATCGCTATTTGACTATTTTTTTCAAACATAAATACAATTAACGAGATAAATATAATTCTAAAAACAGGGTTACTAAATAAATTATTTAAAACTGGATTCAATCTGAACTCTAAAAATGTAACATATAATGATATAAGTATGCAAACAGAGTAGGTGAAATATTTATTTTCAAATAAATCATCTATATTTTTTAATAACATTATATATATAAAACATATTATATTTTAAAGCAAAAAAATTATTTTAAAAATGGAAGATAATTATTAACATTTAATTTTAACATATTTCTTTTATATCTTTCTTTTCTATTAAAAGATTCAAGAAGTTTTTTATTTTTCGGTTTGAGATTTTTTTTTCTTTCTTCTGCTAATTTAAGTATTTTTTTCGCATTTTCAATATCTTTCTGAGTTATTTCTATTTGCCTATCTTCTTCATATATTCTATATTTTTTTGGTATAAGACAATACTTACTCTGGTCATGCGAAAATATGGAAATAATAATTATAAAACATATAGTCATAATTAAAGATACAAGTACATCCCTTGTTGCAGTAAAAAAAACAACAAATATCAAAATTCTTCTAAATAAAACTGAACTTAAAATACCTTCATGGGTTAGACTTAATTCACTACCTAAATATCTAGAACCTAAATTTAACAATATCATTGTTATCCCTGAAAAATATTTACTTGAGTTTAAACTATGGAATATATATTCTATTCCTGTTGGGGCGGCTGCTAATTCCATTAAATTATAATAATATTTTATTTTTCATTTATTATTTATATAGTAGTTATAAAAATAATAAAAATAATTATATAAAATTTAATTACGTATATTTTTACCAACTCTAAAGAAATAATCCATTACAAATATAATAAAAATACCAGTTAGTATAAATAAAACCATATCTTGAACACTACCTGTTGTCTGGTTTCCTTTTTCAAGTGAATTCATTATAGTATTTAATTTATCTAATATAAAAGATATATTATGATTAGATGATAATCTATCTTGTTGATTATTCTCTCTATCATTGAAATATTCATCTTGGTCTCTTTGTTCCTCATATACACCTTCTTCTTCAGTTATATTTTCATTCTCTTCAGAAGATTGATATGTATTTAATTGTTCTTCCTCAACTAATTCACCATGATAATCGTCTTCCTGATATTCACTATCTATTTCTACTGGATGAACATCACCAACAATACGTCTATTTCCTTGATGTTCTGGTAATTTATCTATTCCTCTACTAAAGTTGTATCTATATCTATCTGCGCTTATATTTTGTTTTTCATCTTCATAGTCGTAATCACGCTCTATATTCTGATTATCTGAATTAAATTCACCAGAATCAGGGTAATAACGAACTTGTTTTTTCCTTTCAGGTTTCCCTCTATATTTTGGTACAGTTCTTTTTTTGTGTTGTCTTCTCTGATAATATTCAAAATCAGCTTCTGGTGAATAATCATCAAAATTTTCTATACGTTTTTTATGCTTCCTTGATGGTCTGCTACCAGGAAAATTATCTCCCCATGCTTCTTTAATTGAACAATATGACATTATTAATACTAATATAATATTAGATAAATATTCTAAAAATTAATTCACAAATAAAATTTTAATTGTTATATATATGTTAAATTATTTATTGAACAAATTTACAATATATCTTATTTTATTTATTGTATTACTAGATTCATCTTTAAGACAAAAATTTGAAAATATACATATTTTAATGGCTATTGGCGTTCTTATTTTATTTTATGAATACTCTTTTTATACAAATTTAAATGGAATATTAATCACACTATTTATATTAGTATTAATATTATCATCCATAATTGGTAAATACAATATTGAAAATTTCAAAATAAATGATAATAGTCATCTTGGTTTAAGTAAAGATAAAAAAATAAAAGAAGCGTGGATACCAGATAATCCTGTAAATATTTTTGATGAATTAATGGATGCTGAAGATTTAATTGATAATGAGCAGGGAATTATCAAATTACGGTCTCCCCCAAAATAAATGAGTTAAATATAGTGGAATATTTTTATTGTATTAAGGAAATGATAGTAAATGTTGTAATTCCATGTTGCTCATTACATAGAAAGTATCTGCAAGATACATTCAAGAGTATATATGAACAATCAGTTCAACCAGACAGAATTATATGTGTACTGAATGAGTATACTAGATACAAAAAATCATTTGACGAAATAATAGAAAAAAATAACAAAATAGAATATATTAAGTGTGATGAATGGAATGTTGCTGGCATTAATAGGAAAATAGGTACGGATAAAGTTAAAGAAGGTATTATAATTTATCAGGATGCAGACGATATAATGTATAAAGATCGCATTGAAAAAATAATATATTTTTTTGATAAATATAATTGTAGTTTATTAGTACATTTACATGACCACTCATTTCAAAAAAGAAATTATAAAAATAATGAAGATATTGAATATATATTATCTAATGAAATAAATGATACTTTAGAAAAAGAAACAAGAGCATTTAGTAAAATTACAAGTAATAAAAGGGAATGGTGTGAATATGGAAGAGATCTACCAGAACATAACCCAAGATGGGGGGAATTTTTTGGTAATAGGGAAAATAAAAATAAATGTTCAAAAATTCATCATGGAAATTGTGCAGTAAATAGTAATATTTTTAATAATGAAGAAAAACCTTTTTGGATAGAGCGACCTACAGGACAGGATGTTTTTTTTGTAAATGAAGTAACACGTGTATATAAAAACTCAATGATAATTCTTTATCCTTTAATTATGACTATTGGTAATGAACATTATAGAAGATATGGGAATAAAATATTGAAAAAAAAAAGACAAAAAGATAGTAACTATACACTATATGATACTAGAGATGAAAAGACCGGTACAGTTATAAAAATTTAATTAAAATTTATAACTATTTTAATATTAAATTATTTTAATTTTCCTTGGCAACCATTATCAAGAAATGATTCTAATTGTGGAACTTCACGGGCATCTTCGTATTCATATTGTTTATTTTTTGTAATTAATCTAACAGTTGGGTAACCTTGTACATTATATCTTTCTCCAATTTTTTCATGTTTATCACAATCGACACTTAATACTTTAACTCTTTTACCATTTTTTGTTGTATTATGATGTTTTTTTGTTAATTCTTCCCATTTTGGTGCTAACGTTTGGCAATGACCACACCATGGTGCATAAAATTTAACTAATGCAATTTCATTTCCACCAACATTTAATTGAGATTCATTTGTTACTTCAGTAGTAACATCTTGAAAACTTTCATTTGTATCTTCATTCTCATCATTATTTTCAAATGATTCCCCTTCATCATTATTTTCGAATGATTCATTATTTTCTTGATCAGCCGCATCTTCGAACGCTTCATATTGATTTATCATACTTTCACTTAATACTGGTTTACTATTTAGCATATAGTATACAATACCAAATAAAACAAGTACACCAACACATACAACAATTATGCATGTGCGGTCACCTTTAAATAATTTGTCTGAAAAGTTTTTAACTGCTTCCATTATTTTTTTATATAATAATATAATAAAATAATATTATAAAATTTAAACCTATATATTTCAAAATAGATCAGATATATCCATTATCTTAAATCTAATTTTTGGGGTTATTTCATTATTTTTACTAAATGATTGTAAATTATTCAGTGAACTTAATTGTGATATATTTTTCATTAATGTTACTGATTTTATGTTTTTTAGTAATACATGTAATGACTCTGTATTTATTTCAATATCATTTTTATTTAATATATTTTCAATTAATAAATCAATAAATTTTATAATAAATTCATCGTTAATAAATTCATAATTATGTAATTCTGATATAAATTGAACATATCCATTCATATATGATTTAAATTCAATTATATCATTGATTTCATCTTCACAATCCATTTTGTTTGTCTGTAAAAGTTTAATATAATTATTTGATTGTGATAGTAAGTAATCAGAAACATCATTGTATTTTGATGATAAATTTTTACATAATTTAATATATGATGAACAATAAAATGGTTGCTTTAGTGCAAGATTGAATACATGTTTAACTGAATATTCAATTAATTCTTCATTTTCGTTTTTTGAATATAGATCACTTAATATCATATATATTTCTTCAAAATTAGTATTTGAAAGTTTGTTAAGATTAATATTTACAGTTTTTTGTAAATTTTCTATATTACTATCTTCAGTCTTACTCGAAGCAAATAATTTTTTCCTTTCTTCTGCTCCTCTCCACTGATTATTCATTTTTGCATATTTATATTTAGACCTATTTTGTTTTTTTATATTAAGTATTTTTAATTCTTGTTTTGTTAATTGTTCAATTATAGTATTAAGAATTTCAATAGTTGATTTAGGTAATTCTACATTTGAATCTTTTCTCAGTTTGATGACGTCTTTTGGTGTATATACAATTTTACTATTCATTTTAAGATTATGTTTTTAACTAAACAAATATCAAATTTTTTTTTTAATTACTTTTAAATAATATAGCAATTATTTAAAGGATATTATGATAAATACCATAGTAAAAAATATTAAAAAATTAAAGTAATATTATTAAATGAATAGATTATATAAAAGAAATTATTCGAATATTGCATTTAAATACGGAAAAAAAATGATGCCAACTATTTCTCAAACAGAAATGGCTTCTTTAAGGTGTGGTACAGTTGGATTTGATGGAAATATTTTTTCTGGAAATCCCTGTTTATCTGATTTACAAAAATACAATGCTAAATTAGAAAAAAATGAACGTAAATTTATAGAATTACATGTAAAAAAACTATGTGATAATATCAATGATTATCAAATTACACAAGATCAAGATTTAACAAAAGATAATTGGGATTATATAAAAAAAAATAAATTTTTATCATTTATTATTCCTGAAAAATATGGAGGATTAGAATTTACTCCACATGGAACATCACAAATTGTTCAGATGATTTCATCAAGAAGTGGTTCTGTAGGTACAACAGTTATGGTACCTAATTCACTTGGTCCTGGTGAATTATTAATGAAATATGGTACAGAAAAACAAAAAAATAATTATCTACCTAAATTAGCTAATGGAGAACACATACCTTGTTTTGGTTTAACTGGTATTGTATCTGGATCTGATGCTGCTTCAATGACTGATGAGGGTATTGTTGTTGAAAAGAATGGTAAAAAAGGAATTATTTTAAATTGTAATAAACGTTATATTACTCTTGCACCAGTTGCAAGTTTAATAGGAATAGCTTTTAAACTCCGGGATCCAAATAATCTATTAGAAAGCGGTAAAGAAGGGATTACATTAGCATTACTATCTAGAGACACACCAAATCTTAAAGTTGGGAGAAGACATGATCCACTATCTTCTGCGTTTATGAACGGTACAATACAAGGTGAAGATGTATTTATTACTTTTGATGAAATAATAGGTGGAGAAGAACAATGTGGTAATGGTTGGTCTATGCTAATGGAATGTTTATCTGCTGGAAGAGGTATTAGTCTACCATCTATAGCAGTTGCTACAAGTAAATTAGCTTCTACTGCTGTTGGTAGTTATGCACGTGCACGAAAACAATTCAAAGTTCCAATTGCTGATATGGAAGGTATTCAAGAAAAACTATGTGAAGTTGCTGGTAATACATTTACAATAACTTCTGCACAACATCTAATGAATGCTATGTTAAATAATGGCGAAGAACCTAGTGTTCTATCAGCTGTTATGAAACAACAAACAACTGAAAGAGCCCGAAATGTTATTAATCATAGTATGGATATCCTTGGAGGTTCTGCTATAATTAATGGTCCAAATAACTATATTGCAAATGTATATCAACAGATACCAATAGGTATTACGGTTGAAGGTAGTAATACACTTACACGATCTCTGATAATATTTGGACAAGGTCTCATGAGAAGCCACCCACACTTACTGAATACAGTTCTTTCACTTGAAAAAAATGATAAAGATAGTTTTAGGAAAGAGTTAAATGGATTCATTTCACACTCAATTAATAATTTTATGGCTTCTACTTGGATGTCGACATTTAGAAAAAGAAATAAATCTAACCCCATTTCATATTACGAATCACAGTTACTACGTTACTCCAAATCATTTGCATTTTCATCTAATTTAGGTCTTCTTCTAGGTAAAAAATTAAAATTTTCAGAAATGACTTCTGGTAGATATGCTGATATTTTTTCAAATATATATCTAGGTTATGCAAATCTATGGTATTTTCAGAAACTAAATAATAAAGAAATTGAACCTGTCCTAATATATGAAATGGATAAAATATTATATGATATTCAGGAATCATTTTATGCATTATCAGAAAATTTTCCCATTAAATCTGTTGGTAAATTGATAAAATTTGCTTCTTTTCCTTATGGTAAGATATATAAAAAACCAAATGATGAATTAAAAAAAAATGTATCTGATTTAATATCTAAAC
>MDTD01078751.1_pt1 | contig 16559 bp, 13 predicted proteins | sample 811221 | NCBI WGS metagenome assembly MDTD01 (sample SAMN05326646, study PRJNA326480) | marine metagenome | isolation source: seawater | place: Pacific Ocean: South West | collected 2011 | reverse complement strand
CTGTACATATCAATAATACGACCTAATTTAATATTTTCAGCTCCAATATTGATTACATTTTGATTAATTTTTTCATATTCAGTTACAATTTTTTCAAAAAGATTACATACATCGTATATGTGGATAAAATTTCTATAAATATTTGTATTGTTAAAAGAAATATAATGTGTTTTTTTTTGTAAGCAATCCTTAATATTTTTAAAGAGTCCTTTTTTATCTAAATTGTTATCATATACATTTGATAGTCTTATTATTTTATAATTTAAGTTTGTTATTTTGATCATTTTTTCCAATTTAACCTTTAATTTAGTATAGCTGTTAAATGGTTTTAGTTTACTTTTTTCATTCGCAGCTTTAATTTTATTTCCATAAACTAGTGAAGAGGACACAAGTAAGACCTTAACATTTAATCCATTAAGTGCATTATTCAAATTTTTGTTGAGGGCAATAATCTTTTCATAATCAAGGCTATTTATCAAATTTACAATTAAATTAATTTTATTCTTTTTAAGATATATTTTTATTTTAGTAGAGTTATTTAAATTTATACATCTTTTATTTTTAGCATGAGATTTAAATATAATATTTTTTAATTTAAGTTTTTTATAAAGATATTGTCCGATGAAACCAGAGGAACCCAAAATTAATATTCTGTTTTTCAAACTTTAATATGTATTTATTTTTTGTGTATTTATTTTAAGATTTATTTTTTTTATTATATTTACAATTTTTGATGCACTCTTTCCATTTCCGTATAGATTTTTAACTTTTTTTAAATTTTCTTTAAACAAACTATTTTTTAAGCATATATCGATCTTCTTTTTAATTTCTTTATGATTATAATTTGCATTTAAAACATTAAATGACTTTAATCTTCTATTTTGTCTCGATCCAATATTTATGACTGCTTTTTTATAAGTTGCTGCCTCATGTATACCAGAACTAGAATTACCTATTAGAAATGAACATTTTTTTAGAATAGATTTGTATTCTTCTATAGAAAGGCTTGATGCCCATCTATAGTTTGACAGTTTTATTTCTTTAATAATTTCCAAATATCCAGAATCATTGTTTGGTAAAATTATAAAACAGGGAATTTTTGACAATTTTAATGCTTTTAAAGTTTGAATAATTTGAATTTTTGAGGATTTATTTTCACTTGTTACCGGGTGTTGTAGCATACATGCAAATTTATTTTGAAAGTTAAAATTAAATTTATTGTTTAGTAATTTTACATTAACTTCGTTCGCTTTATTTAAGGCATCTATTGAAGGACATCCAACAACAAATATATTATTTTTTTTTTCGCCCATTTTTATTAGTCTTAATTTAGCATCAGTGTTGGCAACAAAATGAAAATTAGAGAATTTACTCATTGCATGTCTCAATGACTCATCTATTGATCCACTTAATTCACCACCTTGAATATGTGCTATAGGGATATTCAAATGCGCTCCTGATATAACTGTTGAAAAATTAGCTCCTATATCAAAGCCTGCTAAAATTAAGTCGGGTTTACTTTTAGACAATATTTGGGGAATAATTTTTAAAACATTTCCCATTGATTTCACCATTGAAGCACCATTTCCTTTATAAGTATTATCAAACATTTTAATGGTATGGCTTATTTTAAAACCATCTCTTTTTATTTCTTTAATTGTTTTTCCGTGTTCTTTAAGTAGATGCAATCCTGTTACAATTAGACAATAATCAAGATGTCTGTCCTTTTTTATTATTTCTAAAATTGGTTTAAAACGACTATAATCCGCACGTCTTTCAGTAATTACTAAAATTTTAATTTTTTTTGACATGAGAGGGATTTATTTGAGTACCAGTTTTGATAAATTTTGTTGCTCTTAGACCAATAAGATTTGTGTAATCTTTAACTTTATAAAATCCATTTCCAGGTCTTATAGGAAAAATATTTTCTTTTGAAAATTTTTCATCTTTCTTTAAGTCTCTAGTTGCTGCTACTGAAGCAAAAGCAAAAGCAATAGTTTTAGCCTCTTCTTTTAAGGGTTTTTTTTCTCCTGATTTTGATTGAGAAATAATTTTTGATGCTTTGATTAACTCTTTTAATTCATCTTTGTCCATAGAGGACGATATATCCGGACCTTTAATTTTTTTTGATGATACAAAATGTTTTTCGACTATGGATGCCCCTAACGAAATAGCACCTAAGCAGGGATAAATAGTTTCACTATGATCTGATAACCCGATTATAGCATCTTTAAATTTTTGTTTTAATTGCAACATCGCGTTTAATCTTACAAGTTTATGGGGAGTTGGATATATATTTGTACAGTGTAGAAGTGCGTAAGGTAATTTATATTTTCTTATTATCTTAACCGCTGGTTCTATGGATTTTAAACTATTCATACCTGTGCTTAAAATTATTGGTTTCTTTTTTTTACATACATATTCAACAAAGTGATAATTATTACACTCCCCTGATCCAATTTTGTAGAGAGGCACATTAAATTTCTCCAGCCGGTCAACAGCTTTTCTTGAAAAAGGAGTACTAAAAAAAATTTTTTTTCTACTTTTTATATATTGCATTAATTTTTGTTCTGATTTTTCCGATAATGAAGTTTCTTTTATAATCTCATAGATAGATTTTTTCGAATTCCCTGGTACCACCTTTTTTGCGTAATTAGCCATTTCGTCATCAATAATATGTGTTTGATGTTTTATTATTTCTGCTCCAGATTTAATCGCAGAATCTGCAATAGATATAGCAAGGTCTAAAGATCCATTATGATTAATTCCCATCTCTGCGACAACTAAAGGTTCTTTATCAAATCCTACTAATCTTTTTCCTATCTTAATATATTTTTTCATTTAACAAATAACTTTTAAGAATTTATATTTTTATCATTTATACTTAATCTATATAATCTTTATATATTTTTCGTGTTATTTTAATCTTATCTTTTTCGAGATTAAAAGTATGGCGCATTTTGTATTTTAATTGAATACCTAGCATTTTAAAAAAATCATCATCACCGAAAGCAAATTTTCTTTGCAGACTTGTGCATTTATCCCAAAAATTTTCCTCTTTAATTGCCCTCGAAATATCTTCTTTTGGCAATAAAGTACAGTTCGATAAAAGAATTCTTTTTTGAATATACAAATAAGCTTTACTATTAAAAATATAGTCTTCTCTTGGCTTTGCAATATAATGTTCAATATTTTTAAAAAATTGATTAATATTTGCTTTACCTTTTATTGGTCGTGTAAAAGCTAGGTTTGAATAAGTAGATTTTTCTGTATAGGCACAACCAATTCCAAAAGCTGGATATTCCATACCAACAGATCCATTAGAAGTTACAGCAAAATCTGCTGATTTTAACAAAGTTAAGTTACTCAAATCATCTGGAAATAGTTTTATATTTTTATGTTTTTTAATTATTTCTGATATTTCATAATCTAAATTTTTTTTTGAATTATAAAATTTTTCAGTTGGGTGAGGTTTTAAAATCCAATTAACAGATTTTTTGTTTTTAATCCTATTTAAAGCGTACTTAGTCCAACTGTAACTGTCTTGAAAGTTAATACGTGGTCCATTATGATAATTTCTGTCTATAAAATGATTTAAGAAAAAAACTACAATTTTTTTATCTTCCCATTTAAAATAATTATTTAGTTGTTGTCTATTAAGAATTTTCTTATTTTTCTTATAAAATTTAGCTATTCTTAAGTCAATACCAAAACTCTTTGCTTTGAAGGATTTATTTTTAAATTCATTAAACCAATTATGAATTTTCTTTTTATTTTTTTCTTTAATTATATTAAAAATTTTTTGAGAAATATTATATCTATAGGTATTTCTCTGTTTCCAATTTGTATAATGTCTTAGTGATATTTCATTTTGTCCACATCTAGAAAAAATATTAATTTTATTTAATAAAGATAGTTGAAAAAAAGAGTTTAAAGGATTGAATACAGTTTCTGATTGAATACTGATTTTTATATTTTTTTTAACAAATAATTTTTTTTTTAGTTCATCACAGTCATACATACATGTTGATAACATGGAAATTAATTTAGGATTAACTTTTTTCAATGATGAGTCCCCAGTATATCTTATATAAGAGTCGTATGTAGAATAACCAATTTCTATTTTATTATAAGTAATTTTACAAAAATCACTTATATCAATATTATTTTTCAATAAACAGATTGCTTTAATAGAATAATTAATTCTACTCAACAAATTTTGTTTTTTTAAAACAAAAAAATTTTTTACTCCAAATGCTTGAAATATTAATTTGGCCCTAAAATCACCTTCTCTTAAAACCCCAAGAAGCTTATAATTAAAATATTCATTTAAAAGTTTTGCTGATATAATGTTTGCATAAGTATAATATGGGTGGTTAACGAAGTTTTCTACTAAAATATAATTATTACTTTTGTTATCTTTAAATTTAAGATTAAACTTTTTTGAATGATCTATAAACTTCTGAAAATATTTTCCCTTATAGATATTGATATTTTTTTTTATTAGCTGACTTGATATTAGATTTATTAAAGAAATATTTTTCTTATAAAAAAAAAACCTATGAATAATGTACTTTATATTTTCCATCTCTTTTATGATTATACTGAATATAAGAAGATATATTTTCATTATTAATTCTATTAAAATTTATTAAGAAGAATAAATTTAAGATCTTTTTTTTCAATTTTAATTGGATTGTTTTTTAATCTTAATAAATTCACACCAGAAATTATTTTATTATAACTTGTATTAATATTTATTCCTAATTTTTTGTAATTATCTTCAAGGCCCGCTTTTTTTTTAATTATTTTAATTTCTTGTTCGAACTCAAAAATATTTTTAACCCCAAATAATTTGAATAATTCTTCATATCTATTTTTTAAATTAAAATTAGAAATAGATTTATGATTGTTTAAAAAATTAAATTTTAGAAATTTTTCGAGAGTTAAAGAAACAGCATGACCATGACTTATTTTATATATTGATGTGAAAGGGTAAGAAATCGCATGTGGCGCGGTTGTTTTACTTATGTTTATTGCTTTTCCAGCCAACATTGCACCAAAAAGCATCAATGAGGAATTATGTTTATCTGGCTTTCTTAAATAATTTATATAGCTTTTGAGAGTAATTTTTAAGGAATTAGATGCATACAAAAAACTTTTTGAGTTTGATTTTATGGATATCATTGACTCTAATGCTTGAGCAATTGCATCGATACCCGCAGAAGCTTTAAGTTTTTTATCATTTTTTAATATTAACTCTGGCAAAAGAAAAAAATTATTTGGAATTAACGCTTCACCCTCAAATGAGTATTTTATCTTATCTATATACATCACCGCATTCGAAGTCACTTCTGCCCCTGAACCTGCAGTTGTAGGTATTACAGCAAGAGTGGTTATTTTTTTTAGATTAAAATTACCTTTTTTTAAGTCATTTTTAATTTTTTTAATATCCCCATAACAAGATGCTATTTTTGCATAATCAATTACTGAACCTCCTCCTATTGCAAGTATTAAATCAGGTTTAAATTTTTTAATTAGTTTAATTATTTTAATTAATTCGTTTATTTCAGGATAAAAATTTATTTTAAAATAATAAAACACATTATGTTTATGAAATATATCTTTAAATTTTTTTTCTGCAGTGGATAATTTATAAGATTTTTTTCCACTTATTATAAAAATTTTTTTATTATTATATTCTTTTAGAAAACTTTTAATATCATCTAAATTATTAATTTTCATTAAACACCTTCCATAAATTTTTTTTTTATGTTTATCAAATTTTTTGGTCTCTCAAGGTTTTCAATAGATGATTGTTTTATTTGCACTTCCATGAATGAATTTTTTGAGGAATTTAGAAAATTATTAATATTTTGAGACAAATTCTTTTTATCCTTTATTTTGATAAAACTTTTAAACCCAAAACCTTTTATCATTTTGTTAAAGTCTATTTTTTCTGAGTATGTTTTTTGCCCACCTACGGACTCGTGAGAATAATTATTTAACAAAATAATTTTTAGATTTTTTTTCTTGTAATTAGATACAGTATGTAAAGCACCCAAGTGCATTAAAATAGATCCATCACCATCTAAACATATCACCCTTTTTTTTGAAGATAATGATGCTCCAAGAGAAACACTAGACGAATGTCCCATGCCTCCAACCATGTAAAAATCTTTCCCTGCCTTTAAATTTGTTTTTTTTCTTATTTGATATAATTCTCTGGATGTATATCCAGTTGTGGATATTATAAGATCTTTCTTTTTAATAACTTTTAGTAAATTTTTAATAAAACTTTCTCTAGTTAAAGTGTAATTTCTACTAGTTTTAACTTTATTTTTTATCTTTTCTTTTTTAAAAGTATCTTTTTTTACCAAAATTGCTACTGGAGATGATTTCCTCTTTGAAAATTTAATTAAACTTTCTATTTTTTTTTCATAATTCAAACTATCTAATATTAAATATTTTATATTTAATAAATTTAATAATTTTATTGTTATTTTACCTTTTACTTGATGTTGAGGTTCATCTTTTTCATTAGGAGCTCCCCTCCAGCCTATTATTAAAACCATTGGTATAGAGTATACTTTAGGGTGTGCTATCGATATTAGTGGATTTATAGAATTTCCAAGGCCTGAGTTTTGCATATAAACACAAGCCATTTTTTTTGATGCCAAATAATGTCCAATGGCACTCGATACTGCGGCACCTTCATTAACCGAGATGATATTGGATAAATCTTTTTTATTATTTAGATATTCTATAAAGTCTTTAAGCAAACTATCTGGTACACCATAAAAATTTACTATTTTTTTTGATTTAAAGATGTTAAAAAATTCCTTTAATTTAACCATAGTTTATAAAATTCACATAATTTAAAATTGAATAAAAAACAATACTTTATTAAATGATATATTCATAATTTTTCAAATAATGAAAAGATTTAACTTCTTAGTAAAAAAAGATGACAAAATTAAGTTGTCAATTTTATTGCTTTTACTTTTAATTTCCACGTTTTTGGAATTTATTGGTATCGGGTCGATCCCAATTTTTGTATCTATAATCTTTAATCCAGATTATTTATCACAAAAATTTCCATTTCTAGATGAATATAACTTATTTAAAGACTTAGATAGGAATAAATCAATTTTAATAACAGTAACGTTTATAATTACAATTTTTATAATAAAAAACGCATTCATTATTTTTGTAAATTATTGGACAGGAATTATAAACAAAAGCATAAGATCAAAATTATATAAAAATTTATTTTTTAATTATACCTACTCAAACTATCTCTTTTATTTAAATAGAAATTCATCAGAATTAATTAGAAATCTAACAACGGAAGTAGCAAAAGCTGTAAAATATTTGATGAGTTATTTGATGTTAACAAGAGAATTATTGATTTTAATTATGATCTTTACTTTATTATTTGTTGTTGATTTTAAGGTATCCTCAATAATATTTGTTTTTTTGGGCTCTTTTGCACTGATTTTTTACCTTTTAACAAAAGAAGGGAATAAGAAAAGAGGAGAAAAAATACAACTAAGTTTGGGTCTAAAAATTAAAACAATTACTCAGAGTATAAACTCTATTAAACAAATAAAAATCCTGTCTAAAGAAAAATTTGTTAATGATATTTTCAAATTACATATAGACGAAATTGAAAGAAATGATTTTGTACAAAAGATAATTACATCCTTGCCTAGAGTTTTCTTTGAATTAATTGCTGTCTTTGCGATAATGATTATATGTTTAGTCTATATATATTTAGAAAGAGATTTTAATAACTTTATACCTTTCATTACACTAATAACGATCTCATCTTTAAGACTTATCCCAAGTTTTAGCGCAATAGCTGTAGCATTTACAGAGATAAAACATACATATCCTGCATTTATATTATTAAGAAATGAAACTGAAAATTTGAATATTAATATTAAAGATCCAATTAACAATAAAAGTACATTAGAATTTAATGAGGAAATAGAACTTAATAATGTAAATTTTGAATATCCAAATTCAAAAAAAACTATTCTAGAAAATATTAATTTAAAAATTAAAATTGGTGAAACAATAGGAATTACAGGTACATCAGGAGCAGGAAAAAGCACATTACTTGATTTAATGGTGGGTTTATTACATCCTACAAATGGAAAAATTTTAATAGATGGCAAAAAATTCGAAAAAGAAATAGATCAAAATTGGATAAAAAATGTTGGTTACGTTCCTCAAGAACCTTATCTACTTGATGACAGCATAAAATCAAATATAGCTTTTGGAGAGAGCAAAAAAAATTTTAATTTAGAAAATTATAAAAGTGCAGTAAAATTAGCACAGTTAGATAATTTTATAAATAGTTTAGAAAAAAAAGACGAAACGATAGTTGGTGAAAAAGGTATTAAACTATCAGGAGGACAAAGACAAAGAATTTCATTAGCTAGATGTTTTTATTTTAAACCCAAATTAATTTTACTTGATGAGCCTACAAGTTCATTAGATGTAGAAAATGAGGATAAAATAATGAATGAGATATATGACTTAAATATTGATGCTACATTAATTATAATTTCTCACAGGTATTCGATTTTCAAAAGATGTAAAAAAATATTTTATCTAGATAAAAAAAACTTGAATAAATTTGACAGTTTTAAGGAATTAATAAATTATAAGAGCAATGCTTAAATCTGGCCGGTATCTAGCTTTATTTATCTCCGCATCGTCACACAAATTGTTAAAGATGGCACTTTCTAATAATTCTTTTTTGATAAATAAACTTGCTGCAAAATTTGAAAATATAATAATTATAAATGTTTTTAATTTAAAGTTCTTTAAAAAAAAATTCATCCATAAAAGCAGCACATTCAAAAGTTTTAATTTCAAAGAAAACATAGAATTTTTTAATGTGTATTCAAAAACTCAATTTTTTGAAATAATTTCAAATAAAAAAATAGTTGGAATAAATTTTTTTGGAAGATCTTTGAATGATTTGAGAATATTTTACTTACTCAAAAATATTAAAATTGTTCAAATCTCTGGGATTGGAAACGTTCAAACAAATAATTCTTTTTTACAAAACAACTTTATGAAAGGACTTTTTTATAAAAAATATAAAGAATTAAGTTATAAATTTTTAGTCTTATTAAGTAATTTTAAGATTATTTCAAAAATGGAAATTAGATTTATAACAAATTCTAAATTATTACCTAAAAATAGAAGATTAAATCTGTATCAAAGGATATTTAATTACTTAAAATTAGACTTTGCTAAAAAATTTATACTAATAAATGGTAGAAGTTTTGATTTTTTTTATGATAACCCATCTAAGAGTTCTGAGGAATATATTGTGGTCTTAGATGAAATGCTAAATGATCCTCAATGGACAAGATTTAGACCACCGTTTAATTCTAAGCAAATTCATGATCATTACAAAAACTTCAATCAAAAACTTAATTCAATGAAAAAAGAATATAAAAAAAAGGTAGTTATCTGTATTCACCCAAATGATAATTTAAATCAAAAAAAAAAATTATTTAAGGATTTTAAGGTGGTGCAGTACAATACAAGATCTTTTATATATAAAGCATATTTAGTGGTATTTTTTGAATCTAGTGCAATTATAGATGCTATACTACTTAGAAAAAATATAATTACTGTAAAATCTGATATTTTGGATGACAATCAAATTGAAGCTGGAGAACATTATATCCGAGAATTAAACATACCTATTTTACATTTGAATAAAAAAAATTTTAAAAAAAAAGATATATACTTTAAAAAAAATCTGTATGAAAAATATATTAATACTTATATAAGTCCTGATAAATCAAAACAAATGGGTTACTTAAAAATTGCAAAATATATAAATAAATTATTTAATACATAAATGAACAGTTTAGAAAAAAAAATTAAAGAACTTCATAAAAATGGTTTAATTAAAATTGAAAATTTTTTAAATAAAGAAGAGATAAATTCTATTATAAAAATTAATGAAAAAAAAAAAGAAAATTTTAAAAATGAGTCTAAAAATTATGTTGAATGGGATGACCCTGATTTATGGGAATTAATTTGTAATCAAAAAATTAAATCAATTTTAGATAAAGTTTTTGAGACTAATTATTTCTATATGCACGACTCTACTGTTACAGAGGCTAATGTTGGCACATCTTGGAGCTGGCATAGAGATAATCCATGTAGGAGAACCGGAGAGGGTCCTGATTGGGATCCTAATGAAAATTACAATGTCTTTACAATTATAATCTATTTATCTGATAGTAAAGATAGCAATTCTTCTTTAGCGTTCATACCAAAATCTCATAAAATTAGTTATAAAAAAAAACTAAGTAATATTTTAAGAATAATTCATAACAAAATAAAAGATAAACATAAATTTTTGTTTGTAAGAAAAATAATTGAAAGACTAATTAGCAAAGAGGTCAACTACAAGGTTGGTGATATATGTATTTTTTATTGTAATTTATATCATTCAGGACTAAGCAAAATAAATACCAGCACTAAACGATTAGCAGCTGTAATTAGATATGGAGGTGAAGGCAAGCATTCAGAAAATTTTATCAATTATGAGCTAAATTATAGACAAGGAAAAAATAAGTATCTAGTTTGTAGAAATAAAACAAAATTTTTTGATTTTTTAAAAAAAAACAATTTATTTATATCCCCAGAAATACCCAAAAAAAATATTGATGGTGTTTTTATCCCGAAAAATGAAAATAAAGATAGCGCAATATATGGAATTTATGATAAATAAATTTACTTATTTGGTTAAAAGGCTCTTACTAAGTCTGAAAAATGAAACTTTTTTAGATACTATAAAAAAGATTATTAATACTCTCTTTGGAAAAAATAAAATTGATTTAGATAAATTAAGTGAAGATTTTGCCCATCTAACTTTAGATGATATTTTTTTAGTATTTGGAACAGACAAAGGAAAACTTGATGGAAAAAAAACTTATTATAATTTAAAATCATCAACTAATGTTAATGATAATTTTAAAAATTATTATTCTTGGATTAAAAGAAAAAATTTTAAAGATTTTAAGTATCAATTAGGAAATAACTTTTCCCCAATTTATGAGAAGTTATTTAAAAATATAAAAGATAAAAAAAATAATATTCTTGAAATTGGAGTAGCAAATGGTCATTCTATAGCCAGTTGGTATTTATATTTCAAAAACTCTAATATTTTTGGAATAGATATTAAAAAAAAAGATAAATTGTTTTATAAGGGAAACAGGTTACAGTATTACTCTATTGATACCTTAAATCAAAAAAAAGTTACAAATTTTTTAAAAAAAAATATTACTTTTGATGTTATAATAGATGACTCAAATCATAATTTTGAAGCGTTTTTTAAGAACATTAAAAATTTTTATCCGTTAGTAAAACCAGGTGGTATGTATATTTTGGAAGATTTTGTAATTAATGATAAAGAAAGACAAGCCGAAATAGATTTTAATCTAGATAATGGTTATCAAATTTTGTCAAGGGACTCTTTATTGACAGTGGAAAGTTTTTTTAATCAAGTAAAAGATAAAAAAGAATTCAAAAATAGTTATTATTTCTCAGACGATGAAATAAAAGAAATAATAAACTCTACAGAAAATACTGAATTAATTTATACCGAACATCCTGGTGGCTCATTAGCAATATTATATAAGAGCTAATTTTGTTATTTTATTAAATTAATTATTTTTTTTATTGAAATTATTTTTTTTTCAGAATCAAAAGATCTTTGATTATGTAATATTTCTTTTAAAGTATTTTGCATTGCTGGATAAGATGATCTTAAAAGATGATTGGCATATATCACAATTTTAATACCATTTTTTTTCAATTCTTCCTCTCTTACCTTTGAATAAGTTGAAGGTACTACTATTAGAGGTTTTGAGAAAACATATTTATTAAATTCTTTAGCAAATCTAAATATTTGTTTTGGATTATTCTCCTTACTATGAATTAATATTGCATCAGCTCCGGATTTTACATAAGCCTTTGCTCTTTTCATTGCATCAGTATTACTTTTCCCTAAAATTAGACTTTCTATTCTAGCTACAATCAAAAAATTATTTGAAATACGAGTTGATTTTACAGTCTTAATTTTTCTTGAGAAGTTTTTAATACTCTCCTGGGAATTTATATTCTGTTTTTTAAACAATGAATTTTTTTTTAAACCTTTTTTATCCTCAATTACAATTGCTGAAACTCCTAATCTTTCCAATGATTTTACCAAAAAAGGTAAGTGTTCAACCCTTCCTCCATTATCACCATCAAAAATAATTGGCTTATTAGTGACATCCATTATTTCACTAATCCAATTAAGTCTTGTTGAATAATCAACAGTCTGATTATCTGGCTTCCCTCTTAGAGCTGAGTCAGTTAAACTAGATGACCAAAGTGCGTCAAATTCATATGACTTATTATTTTTTAATATTTTTGTTTCCTCGATCATTATACCTGTCAAAGGACTATGACACTCAATCACTCTAACTAAGTCTTTTGAATTAATTAATCTTTTTAATAGCGATCTTCTATTCTCTGCCAAATAGCCTTTTGAAGATATTTTTTTTTTAATTAAAGTGGAAGAAATTTTATCAGTATATTTAGGCTCTATTAACTTGCCTTTCCATTTTTTTAGAGTTTTTATTACTTGGTCTCTGGTTTTTTTTTGGACCCCTTTTTTCCAGTCATCACCATGAACTACATAATCAGGTTTAAGAAGATTTAGATTATTTCTATAATCTAGAGTATTTTGAGGAATAACATTTTTAACATATTTTAAATTTTGCAAAATTACTTTTCTCTGTTCGAATGTTAAATAAGGCAAATTTTTATACGAAGAGATAGCTTTGTCAGTCAAAAGACCGACAGTAACATCTCCAAGCTTATTTGCTATTTCAAGAATATTAATGTGTCCTTGGTGCAAGATATCGGCTGCTAATCCAACGTATACTTTTTTTTTGGTTTTAAATATTCTTTTATTTTTCATTATTTTAAAGTATTTATACTTTTTAACTACATGAATACAAGATTAATTGCAAAAGTTGAAATTAAAAATCAAAACATAGTAAAACCAATTTATTTTGAAGGATTAAAAAAAATTGGCAATTCAAAAAAAGTTATACAAGAAATTTGTAAACATGAAATTGACGAAATTATTTATTTAGATTTAGTTGCTAGCTTATATCAAAGAAAATTGGATCTTAATTTATTAAAAGAAAATTTACAAAATATATTTGTTCCTGCAACGGTGGGTGGTGGAATAAGATCAATTGATGATTGTAATAATTTTTTTGAGAATGGTGCAGATAAAATAAGCATAAATACGTATGCGTTGCAAACGAATAAAAATTTAATAAATACAATTGCTAAAAAATATGGCTCTCAAAGTGTAGTTATCAATATTGAGTCCAAAAAAATAGATAGCAATTGGTATTGTTTTTCTGACAACGGTAGGATTAATTCCAATTTAAAAGTTGATGATTGGATTAAAATAGTTCAAGACTTAGGTGCAGGAGAATTATTTATTCAATCTGTAGACAAAGATGGGACTAAAAGTGGGTATGACATTGAGCTATATGATAAAATTTTCCAAATTTGTTCTGTCCCTGTAATTATAGGTTCAGGAGCAGGTTCTTTAAGAGATATTGAGAAAATAATTCAAATGATAAAACCCGAAGCTATTTGTTTATCGTCTTTAATTTATGACGATTTCTCAATAATTAATAAGATCAAAAAACTTCTTGAAAAATATAATGATAAATAAAATTGGAATATTAAAACTAGAAAATTGTGGAAATATATCAAGTCTTAAAAATTCTTTTGAATATTGTGGAGCTTCGATTAAATTTATTGAAAATAGGAATGATTTTAAAAATATAGATAAAATATTGATACCTGGAGTTGGTTCTTTTTCCGAATTTAGGAAAAATTTAAATAATAAAGATATATTTGAGGATTTATTAGCTAATGTTGAAAAAAAACCCACCTTAGGGATTTGTATAGGAATGCAGGTTTTAGGAAAAAAAAGTGAAGAGAATGGAATAAATGAGGGATTAAATATATTTGATTGTAATATTGTAAAGATTAAAACTTCAAAAAAGCTTCCAATTATTGGATATAATAATATTAACGTTTTAAAAAAAAGTGATTTAACTAAAAATATAAATGAAAAAGATTTATTTTATTTTATGCATAGTTACGCTGTAGAGACCTCTAAAAATGATATTGCTAACGTAAAATATTATGATACTTTTTACACATCAATAATTGCCAAAGACCATATTTTTGGAGTTCAATTTCACATAGAAAAAAGTAAGGAAAGTGGTCTCAAAATTATTCAAAATTTTTTAAAGTTATAGAAATGGAAACTGGCAAATACGGCTTACCTTTAGATGTGAAATATTGTAAGGAGTGTACTCGTAGCAATCAAAGACCAGCAGTTACACAGGAGTTCTTACAAAATCAAAATCAAAAAAAAAAATTTGTCATATTTGACGAAAAAGGTTTATGTGGCGGATGTACTTATAATCATATTAAAAATAATAAAATTAATTGGAACGATCGTGAAAAAGAACTTTTAGATTTATGTGATAAATTTAGAAAAAACAATGGAGAATTTGATGTTTTAGTCCCAGGCAGTGGTGGTAAAGATAGTATACTTGTAGCTCATCAGCTCAAAAATAAATATAAAATGAATCCCTTATTATGTTCTTGGTCCCCAACAATGATTACAGAAATTGGTAAAAAGAATTTAAAAGCATGGATAGACATAGGTTTTAAGATTGAATTTAATAAGGTAAACAAAGAATTACATAGAATTTTAACCAAATTATCATTTTTGAATCTATGTCACCCTTTCCAACCTTTTATTATAGGACAAAAAAATTTCGCACCAAAAATTGCACAAAAAAAAAATATTCAGCTGGTTATGTTTGGAGAACATGACGCGGAATTTGGATCAGATTTAGAGAGATGGGACAAACCATCAATGAATATAAATCGATTTACACATGACAAAATTGATTATAATGATTTATTTTTAGGTGGCGTACAGTTAAAAGAAATTTTAAAAAAATATAATTTTACGATAGAGGACATAGATGATTATTTACCAATAGAGACAGAAGTTTTTAATTCTAACAAAATAGAGTTTCATTACTATAGTTACTATAAAAAATGGAATTTTCACGATAATTATTATTATGCAATAAATAATTCAAAATTTACTCCTCAAAAAGAGAGAATTCAGGGTAGTTATGATAAATACTCCTCCATGGATGATAAAATAGATTATCTTCACTTTTATACTTATTATATAAAATTTGGGATGGGTAGAGCAACAGCGGCTTCAGAACAAGAAATTAGAGCCGGAGTAATTAATAGAGATGAAGGAATCTCTCTTGTTAAAAGATTTGACTCAGAATTTCCCAGCAAATATTACAATGATTTTCTAGACTACATGCAAATAAATGAAAAAGAATTTAATGAGGTTATTGATAGGTCTAGACCAGATCATTTATGGGAAAAAATTGGTAATGAATGGAGATTAAAAAAACCAATTTGGGAGAGTGATTGAATATAATGATTATAAGTAAAGTTCAAAAATTCTAAAAAATAGTGATAAAAAAAATTTCAATAACAAGTTCCTCGTATTTATTTAACTATGATAATATATGGGGTAAATTAACAAAAACATATAAATTAAGTTTTAATAATTATAAATTTTATGATCAAATTTTAATTAATAAAAGTGACTGTGAAGTTGTTATTTTAAATTTCAAAGATTTAATTGACTATCCGGTATTTGAGATCTCAGAAAAAAGAAAAAAATTAATCAGTAAAAATATAATTAATATTTTTAATATAATAAAAAAAAAAATTAAATCTAATACAAATCCTTTAATGCTCTTTATAGATTACGATTATGGAAACACTAGTATTAAATCATCTCAGAACTTTCCAATTGAGGAAAAAATCATTTCACTAATTAAATTAGAAATAAAAAAATTATTTATTTTTTCAAATTTTTTCTATTTTAACATTGATAGTTTTAATAAAAACAAAAATAATTACGACAGTAGATTGTATTATATTGGTAGATCTAGATATTCTGTTGATTGTCTAAAAGATATTTCTCAAAAAATCTTAGAAACTATCAAAAGAATTCAAACGCCTCCTAAAAAATTGCTAATATTAGATTGTGACAATACTTTATGGGGTGGTGTGGTAGGCGAAGAAGGACCTTTGGGGATTGATATTGGAACAGATGGAATTGGAACAATTTATAGAGACTTTCAAAAATCAGTTTTGAGACTTAAAAATGAAGGAGTTATATTATGTATTTGTAGTAAAAATAACCCTGATGATATAACTGAAGTTTTCAAAAAAAATAAAAACCTTTTATTGAAGATGAGTGATTTTACTTCTGTAAAGTCAAATTGGAAAAATAAAACTGAAAATATATTAGAAATTAGTAAAGATCTTGATTTGTCATTAGACTCATTTGTTTTTTTTGATGACAATCCAATAGAGAG
>MDTD01092071.1_pt1 | contig 16560 bp, 14 predicted proteins | sample 811221 | NCBI WGS metagenome assembly MDTD01 (sample SAMN05326646, study PRJNA326480) | marine metagenome | isolation source: seawater | place: Pacific Ocean: South West | collected 2011 | reverse complement strand
TCATTATTTTTGACGTACATATCTTCAATACCATTCTTGATAATTGCAGCTAACTCATAATCAAAACAAGGATCATAAGATTTGCAGTTAGGGATCGTCTGGGCTAATAAGTGGCTGTGTCCATCTTGATGTTGAAGACCTTCACCATTGAGAGTTGTTCTACCAGCTGTTGCTCCGAGCAAAAATCCTCTAGCTCTGGCATCACCAGCAGCCCATGCTAAATCATGAACCCTTTGAAACCCAAACATTGAATAGTAAATATAAAATGGAATCATTGGCAGAGAGTTATTAGCATAAGACGTTGCTAGTGCAATCCATGCTGAAAATGCACCAGCCTCATTTATGCCCTCTTCCAGCATCACCCCGTCTTTTGACTCTCTGTACCACATCACCTTATCAGCATCCTCTGGTTGGTATTTTTGACCCTCTCTACTGTAAATTCCAAATTGTCTAAAAAGGCCATCCATTCCAAAAGTCCTTGCTTCGTCAGGCACAATGGGCACTATATTTTTTCCAATTTTTTTATCTCTTAATAATGATGTGATAAGCCTTACAAAAACCATTGTCGTTGACATCTCCCTTTTAGATTCAGTTTTGAATTCATCAAAATGAGAGTTTTCACTTACCTTTAAATTAGCTTTTATTGCCTCTCTTCTTGGCAATAACCCTCCTAGCCTCTCTCTTTGGTTTACTAGATATTTATATTCACTACTGTTCTTACTGAATTTAAGATAATCCAAATTTTTTAACTTTTTTGAATCAATAGGCAAATTAAATTTTTTAATGAAGTCATTAAGATTTTCTTCAGTTAGTTTTTTCACTTGATGCGTAGTATTGTCAGCTTGCCTTGAACCAATACCGTAACCTTTAACAGTAAATGCAAGTATTACAGTAGGTTTGTCTTTGCATTCATATGCAGAGTTATATGCGTTATATATTTTCTTGGGATCATGACCGCCTCTATTTAAATCTTCAATTTCTTGATCTGTCATATTTTCTACTAATTTCAATGCATCAGGATGTTTTCCAAAGAAATTTTTTCTTGTATATGCTCCACCTTTAGCTTTAAAATTTTGATACTCACCATCCACTGTATTATTCATAATCCATCGCAATGCCCCCGTCTTGTCTCTAGCTAAAAGTTCATCCCATTTCCTTCCCCAAATAAGGTTAACAACATTCCATCCAGCAGCTTTAAATATAGTGCCTAGTTCAGTTATTATTCTAGAGTTACCACGTACAGGCCCATCTAATCTTTGAAGATTACAGTTTATGACAAATATCAAATTATCAAGTTTTTCTCTTGCAGCTAAAGATATTGCACCCATTGATTCAGGCTCGTCCATTTCTCCATCTCCACAAAACATCCAAATTTTTCTGTCTGAGTTACTTTCTAAGAGCCCTCTTTGTTCTAAGTATTTCATAACGTGTGCTTGATAAATTGACATTATTGGACCTAGGCCCATTGATACAGTAGGAAATTGCCAATATTCTGGCATAAGCCATGGATGAGGGTATGAAGAAAGACCATTACCATCAATTTCTTGCCTAAAATTATCTAAATGCTTGTTTGTGAAAACGCCTTCTAAAAATGATCTGGCATATATCCCTGGTGATGAATGCCCTTGGAAATAAATCATATCGGCTAATTTACCTCCCTTAAAAAAATGATTAAAACCTACTTCATACAATGTTGCAGCAGATGAATATGTAGATATATGACCACCTAAATCTTTAACTTTATTTGCTTTTAGAACAGTAACTAAGGCATTCCATCTGATGTAATGCCTTATTTTTTCTTCAATCTCCCAGTCTCCAGGATAGTCTGATTCATCATAAGGTGAGATAGAATTATCAAAAGGTAATTTTCTTAAATCATCATTTAAGAGACCTTTATTATCTGCATACGAAATAAATTGACTTAGTAACTTTTTAGTATCTTGGCTTCCATTGAATAATATTTGATTCTCAAGAGCATCAATCCAATCAAATAAATCTTCATTATCTTTAGAATAATTTTTCATTTTTAAAAAATTTTTTTTCAACAAGTAACTTCCGCTTAGAGGATGATTTTTCTATAAAGGTTACATCATTATTTTTAGCAAGTAAGATGCCAAGTGAAAGCCCAACATATCCTGCCCCAATAACTGAAATTTTATAGCTCTTCATATAATGCTTTTTCATATAATTTTACATGCAGAGAGACAACTTGATTAACATCATGGTTCTTTTTAACGTAGATTGAAGAAAATAAAGCCATTTCATCTTGTTTTTTTTCATTGTTTGCAATTCTAATGATTTTTTCTGCAATATCTTCAGGATTCTTTGGCTGAATAAAAAAACCATTTTTATTCTCAATAATGAAGTCACTACAACCTGAAATTTTTGTTGCTATAACAGGTCTACCTATAGCATTCGCTTCTATCAATACTTTTGGCAGCCCTTCACCATAATATGTTGGAAGAACTAAACACGTAGAATCTTCTAAAACAGATTTAATACTTTCAAGCTCGCCTAGATATTCAATAAAATTAGATTTGATTATTGAATTAAAAAATTTTTCTGAAATAGAGTTAGGGTTAGATAAGTCTAAATTGCCAGCTAACAACATCCTTATCTCTGGATCTTTCTCTTTTAATATTCTTGATGCCTCAAAAAAATCTTCAACTCCTTTTTGAATCAACAGTCTGCTTGCAAAAATAAAAGTCTTTCTTTGTTTTATCGGTGAATATGAAAAATTTGAAAGATCAACCCCTGATCCTGGTATCAGAGAAACTTGTTTTTTATCGATCTTGCTTATTGAAAAAATTGTATCAAGGTTTTGTTTGCTTTGAACAATTACATTCTTCCTCTTCTTCAATAGAACTGTTTTATATAATGCTTTTAAAATATATTCTTTAATTTTGCTTATAAAGCTTGTTTCTGAAAAGAGGGACCCAAAACCAGGTATTGAGAAAACTACTGGTACTTTTCTAAAGAATAACATTACGATTCCGCCAAATAAAACAGGTTTTATGGTAACTAAGTGCACAATGTTTGGTTTTAATTTTTTAATTAAATCGAAATATTGAAATAATAATTTAATTAGTTGAAATATATTTTGACTGGTAGATTCAGAATTAATTATATGAATTTTGAATTTATCATTAGGTTTAAATGGTTTTTTAGAAGGAAAACAAACAATGTTTACATCAAAACCCCTTTTATGCATTTCCTCTAAAATCTCTGCCCGATGAGAGATTGCAAAATTGTAGTCATTAACTATAAAAACAAACTTCAATTTATGCATTAAATTTGATTAGACCAAATATCTACAATTTTTTTTACTTTATTCATCTCTGCAAAATAATCTTTCTTGGATTTCATTTTAAAAGGATCATTTATCCTTATAGAATTATCATGGATATTATAAATTCTTAAAAAATCCCTTTGGGATGGGTGCTGCTTCCAGACCAAATGAAGAGCTGTTAAGTCAAAGCAAATTATTAAGTCATTTATATTTCTGCTTTTAGGTTTAAATTTTTTGGGCATATGAATAACTGAATCAATGCCATTTGCTTTAAGATAGTCTATTGATCTATCATCCATTTTAGCTAAATGGTACGGATTTAAGCCAGAAGATGTGACATCTATGTCCGTACAAATTTCTTTCAATAAAGCCTCTGCAACTGGGCTTCTGCAGTAGTTTGCAACACAAACAAATTCTACATGCATTTTAATTTTCTATATTATCTACTTGATTGATAAACGAAGCGAAAGGAAATAGTTGACTTACAAACCTATTCCACTTTGTTATGTCTGCAGCTCCCACATAAACTACATCACCTGGAACTAAAGTAAATTGACCAGAAACAACAAAATCTCCAGCTGATGATAAATCAGCTTTATAAACAATCCCAGAGCTATTAGATATATTTTTTCTAATAACAAAAACGTCACTTCCATCAGAGGTTTCTGGTGAAAGACCACCTGACTGTGAAATAGCATCTGCCAAAGTCAAAGGAACAAAGCCAACACTTATTGTATTTCTTTGTAGAACCTCGCCTAAAACATATACGTTTCTCTTTTCATTGAATTTCCTTATAGAAACATCTACTTGTGGATTTTTAAACTCATTTGATAAAGCAATACTTAATTCATCTCTTACTTGAGATACAGTTTTACCCACCACTTCAACATAGCCTACAAATGGGAAAAAAATGGTGCCCCTTTCATCAACTTGCTTTGTAGAATAAGGGCTATCTGGCACATATGATTGAGTTACAGGAAAATATTCTTCTTGGCCAAATACTACTATTGATAATAGATCTCCAACAGATATCTTGTAGTTTTCTGTTTGAGATTGACTTCCTTTAACAATTTCGGGGGTAATTTTTAAAACTTCTACTTTTTCTAAGTCTAACCCTATTGAATTCGCTTTAGGGTTTGACATGCCTGGAATCACTGAGCAAGAGCATATCAAAAAGACAAGGATTAGATTAAAAATTTTTTTACTTTTCATCTTTACTATCTGAGGAATAGGAATAATCACTACTGTAATATCTATACACGTAATAATCATAGTACCCATAGCCATAATTTAATAGTGTGGGTTTGTAATAGTTATAAACAAATAACATTTCTCTTGACTGATAAGCACCCATAACTTTAAGTGCTTCTTTAAGTTGTGACTCATTAGTTTGATGATGTTTAGCAACAATAATTGATTGGTCAGATAATGCAAATGCATACATAGAGTCAGAAATTGAGAGGATAGGAGGTGTATCGACAATAATAACATCAAAAGAAGATCTCATATTTTCAATGAATTGTTCAAAATTTTTACTAGAAAGGTAAGCCAAGGATTGAGAGCTAGCATTCGCTGGTCGAGGAATTACAAAAAGGTTTTCAGTAAACCAAGTTCCTCTTTCCTCAATATTATTTGAGGTATATGACTTCATTGTATTTTTTTCTATCCCAAAAATTTTATGTAAATCACCTTTTCGGAAATCTGTATCTATTAACAAAACTTTCTTTTTTAAAAGAGATAGTCTGTGAGCAATAATAGTCGAGACAGTGGATTTACCAATTTCTTTGAGAGGGCCTCCAATTGTTATCACTTTGGCTCCACCTGAAATGTAAAACATTAAATTTGTAATTATAGAATCAATAGAATCTTTTTTTGTTGCTTCTATATTTTTACCATCAAAGTCGTAACCTCCTTTTATAAAGGGTACAAGTCCAAGAATTTTATGTTCTGGAAAAATATCTTGTATTTGACCAGGAGTTTTCAATTTTGCAAATATAACATTCCTAAAATAAGAAGTGACAAGCCCAACTAAGATTCCAAAAAATGAAAACATCACGAATAAAACCAATGTTCTTGGAGCCGTTTGCCTGTAAACGTATGCACCGTCAATAACTCTAACATCTGACAAAGTGCTTGCTTCAATTATTGAGAACTCTATTTTACGATTAAGAAGGCTCTCAATTATTGACTGATTTATTTCTACATCTCTTAAAAGATTAAAGTAGTCCTGCTGGATTTTTGGTAAATTACCAATTTGGTCTAAGATGTCTTGCTTGCTACTATATATAACATCTTTTTGTGCTTTTAAATTTACTATTACTTTATTCGTATCTTCATACAATGCTCCCAATCTCACAAGCTCTAGATCAATCTCTTGTAATTGTTTATCTAGCACTACAACCCTTTCAAGTAAACTTTTTGATTCTTGTGATGCTTCCAAGAATTTATTTTCTCTCTGAAAATCATTAAGTTTTTGCTCACTTAATTTTAATCTTTGCTCTATTGTTGCAATTTGCTCATCAAGGAAATCAATAGAAGATCTAGCCTGCTTTGCCTTTTTAAAAACACTAGATTGCAGATAGATATCATTTAACAGATCAATTATCTTTACTGAATTTAAAGTATCATTGCTATTTATAGAAACTCTTAAAAGACTATTGCTGGATAGTCCTCTAACTCCGAGAGGAGCAACCACTATTAAGCTTTCAAGAATTCTAAATTTTGTTGTTGGGTTTATGTAATTAAGCAGCACTTCCTCATTTAAGTAATTTGCTCCATCTTTTCTGTCAATTTTGAAATTGAAATCCCCAATTTCATAGTATTTGTTATATTCCAATGATTCATAATAATCATTGTCAATCTTTACGGTAAAAGTATTATTATCAAAATAAGCTCGCATTTCAGCAATGGAAAATTGATCAGTTACTCGCGAATTAAATAAGTCGATATCTTCGAAGTATGTTTTTCTATCGATGTTATAAGCCTTATTATTTACAGAGATATTTAATTTTCTTTCTTCAATTAACTTCAGTATGTTGCTTCTCGATTTATAAATCTGAATTTCTTCTTCAAGATTATTATTTTGTAAATTAAATAAATACATTGAAGTATTGAAACTATCTGCCGTATTTTCTTCCTTAACCTGAATTAAACTTCTAACTTCATAAAATTTTTCAGAAACAGTAATTAGCCAAACATAAAGGCCCCATGATAGTAATAACGAAAGAAGAATTAAAAGAGGGGAGGCTATTGTGCGTTTTAAAACATTACTAAAAACCATGAAGAGGATTTTAGCTCAAATTTAGCTAAATGTATTTTATTTAGTCTAATCAGTTGCAGTTTTGGAACAAAGGTAATTGGAGAAAAAGATAAAAAAGAAAAAGAATATTGCATCAAAAAAATTATGGGAGAAAAAGCCCTGTAGCAAAATATATATAAATGCAGAAATCAGTGCTGATTTTGTGTTGGCATCTTCATTGCTTTTTATAATCTTAATAAAGGTGTTTAAAAGGATAAGAGAAAAAATAGTAAATCCAATAATTCCGTACTCTATAAAAGTTAAAACGTAAATATTATGTGTTGAGACTGAAAAGCCCCAGTTTGGGCTAAAAGTATAACCTGGGCCATAACCAAGGATTTTAAAGTTTTGCATATATTCAAGAGACTTTTCAACTAGGAAAACTCTTTCTGCAAATGAATAATTTGAAAATGAAATATTCAATCTGTCATTTAACACCTCTTGCTGCAAATAGTCAGCATTCGAAATTAAGATTAGAAACGATGGAATAAGCAAAATTGAAAGAATTAGAATTGCCAAAATAACCCTAAAGTCTTTTGCGCTAGTAATTAGATAAACAGCTAAAGACACTATCCAACAAATCATTCCTGCCCGAGAAAAGGTAAAGAATAAAAGCAATGTAGTGAAAAAAATTATTAAAAGTTTGACATATATATTATTAAAGGAGGCAAGTGCAAGGAGTCCAAATAGTCCAAGATGTATTGCCATAAAATTTGCATTATTGAAAAAACCCGTAACTCTTAAATAACTTAGCTCAATGAATCCTAACAAAGAAAAAATAACCCCAGAAAAATTTGCTAACAAACATAGAAATAAAAAAAACTTTATATCATTCTTTTTGTTTAAAGATAGGTAGATTCCAATTGAAGAGCCAAGCAAAAGATATTGAAGAATGTTAAAAAAATAGCTAAATTCCAAGTAATAATCAACAGATAACAATGATAAAGGCGCAAGTGCAAAAAAAACAAAAATGAGTCCAATAAACACATAAGGAGTGATCTTTAAAAATGTTGGAAATCTAAAAAATATATAGAATGCAGAAAGAGCACCAGCAAATGCAAGAAATATGAATGATGAAATACCATAAACTCTAAAAAAATATTCATAAAATCCTGAAAATATAAATAATGCAATAAAAGTTAATGCAAGTTTATTGTAAGTATCAAATATGACCATTTTTTAATTGTAATCTGTTGCTAACTTATTTACTTTTTCAAAAAAAATTTCGATTGTTCTATCAGAGAAATCAATCTCATAGTTAAAGTCTGAATTTGGCAAAATTCTATCAAATTGAAATGAGTTAATTTTATCAAAGTCAATGACTTCAACGTATTCCATAATTTTTTCATCAAATTTAATTAATTCATAAACTTCTTTAGATATGATTACTTTCCATTTAGCCTGTAATGCTTCGTACATAATGTTTGGCAAGCCTTCTGTCCTAGATGGCAAAATAAGAATTTGATTTTCACTTTTAAAATCTTTCTTTGATTGCCATCCATGAAAATGGATACTTAATTCATGCTCATAAATCTCTTTTGGCTCCCCATAAGCATGAAAATTAATAAGATTATTGTTTAGTTTCTTTTTTGATAATTCAATGAACCTATCAATGCCTTTTACATTATTCATCCTTCCAATAAATATACAATTTGAGGGTTTGCTCCTATCGTAAGAAAATTTTGGTAAAGTATTTTTAAGGTCAATTGGATTTATAATTACATCACCAGAAATATCTTTTCTAATGGTTTTATAACTGTGTTTTATGTATTCTGTTTGAAAAATAAATATAGTTTTAGGTATAAAAACTTTAAATATAATTTCAAAAATTACCGAAAAAATACCAAAGCGATTCTTTAAATCTCTTTTTATAAAAAACCAGTCAATGCCTGGTCTAAAAAGTATTTTATTGCTTGACCTCCTAATTAATCTAGTTAAATGGCAAAGAAAAAGAATTTCAATTGTGCTGCATAGCTGAATACTATTTTTGTTGAAAGAATTAAGAATAAAAATAAATGAAGAAAATTGATTAATAAAACGTAAGCTAAATTTTTTTTTCTTTATTTTAATTTTTGTTGGATCAACAATATAGTCTATTTCTTTATTTAGAGATATACCCTCAAATTTTTCTGGATAGCTATTAATTAGATATGACATTATTCTCTCAGAGCCTCCGCCTGAGAAAGATGATGAGAAGACTTGAAATCTATTTATTAGGAATATCCTTTTTTAATAAGTTTTGAATAATGTCGTTAAAGATATAGATATTGATTCTTTCAAATTCATTATCATAATCAAATAAACTTTTATTTTTAAAATTTGAGTAATTTATAGTTTCAAGACTTTTTTTGCTCTGGGGGTTTGGTTGGTACACCGGCGAGAATTCTAATACGAGCGGCTGGGTTCCAATATCATCATTTTTAAAGCAAATATCTGCACCATATGTGATGCAACCAGTTTTTTCGTATATCTCGGATGCTAATTTTTCAACTGATTTAGGCAGATTGAAAAAACGTACTGTTGAGCCTCCTGAAGTTGCCGTTGGCTTCCAATCATTTGAATTGTTTATACGCCAATAGAATGAAACTACCTTACCAAAACTACATATTACTCTTATATCAAATGAAATATTTAAAAATTCTTGTAGCAGAATAGAATTATTCTCTTTTAACAACTTATCCACCTCACCGTTACTTTCTATAAGCCAGATACCGTTAGAACCATAGCTATGCATTGTCTTAACTATTGAAGGGTTAGTTATATGAAATCTATCGCCTAGATTTAAAAACTTTGTATCTGGAGAAGGTATGGAAAGTCTATCAAGCTCCTGATGCATATATTGCTTATTTTCCCAAAATTTAATATCTATTTTGTTTGGATGGCAGAAATAACTGTTGTCAGACAGAACAGATGCAAATCTATGTAGCTGTTCAAAGTATTTAGAGAATTTTCTTGAAGATGAAAACATGAAATGGTGAGGGTTATAAAATACAAGTTTGTCCTTAATTAAATTTTTAAATTCCGTATCATCAACATCAGGATTGAATATTATTTTTACCCTAAAACCATGTGAACGCAACGCTTTAAATATGAGCCTATCCTTTAATCCTGGATCAGATGCAATCCAATATTTGAAGTTAAAACGATTGTTTACAATCAAGATTGCATTTGCATCATTTCTCGAAATAAAGGGAAGAGTTAATAGAAATAAAACATTTTTTATGGCTCTTATAATTGCTTTAAAGTATTTCATTTCCCCTTAGTTTTAAAACCTTATTATGTATGATATACCTTACTCCTGGGATTTTTAGTTTTGGAAAAAATAATTTTTTAGGATCATCATTTTCTTCATTCCTATACATATCATCAACAATGGTAAGCTTTGACATTAAACGAAATCTCAATATGTAAAAAAACTTTAAAAAGTGATAAGGAACAAGATGAACTGCCAATTTATAGTCAATTTTTTCATTAATTGAGCTTAAAATCTTTTGTTTAAATTTTTTATTTCTACAACTTAGAATCATCACATTATTCCCTCTAGATATTCTGCATGAAATTATATTGAGCATTTTTTTATAAAATCGCAGTTCAGAAAATTGATAACCATATCCCTGTTCTTTAATGATTTCAGCAGTATTCGCTAAAGTGTTATCAAAATCAAAAAGATAAAGACGCTTTTTATAGTATTTTTTTGAGCTCATTTAAGAAAAATGTGTTTTGTTCGTGCTTTCTGGAAGCAACCCTAACATACTGATTGCTTAAACCAATCTTATCCTCCATTGAGCGTATGTATATACCTGTTTTTAGAAGGAATTCTTGACAAAATGAGCCATTAATTTGTTTTTTGAATTTAATCAAGAAAAAATTAGCTTGAGATGGCCAAACCTCAATTTCAGATACCTCTTTTAGCTCTGAATAAAAAGCATTTCTTTCATCAACATATCTCTTTCTTATATTCTCATATTCTTCAAGAAAATCTTTATCTTCGAAAAGAGTAGAAAACCAAACTGCAAAATTATTTAAATTCCAAGTGGTATATTTTTTTACATACTCAAGAAGCTTGTTATCTTGTGTATACATGTAACCTAACCTTAATCCAGCAATTCCAAAATCTTTTGAGAGTGACTTAATAAAAACTACATTTTTAGAATCGCATCTCTCTCTAAAATTGACATAACTTGAGTAATCATCGAGAAAATGACTAAAACTTTCATCAATAATAATCTTCTTACCTTTGGCTGATTGAATTAATTCTTCTAATTGATCAATTCTTAAATGTGATCCTGTTGGGTTGTTGGGATTTATTATTAGAATGCTATCACACTTATTTTTTTCTGCTTCTGACAAAAGCTCATTAACATTTAAATTTGGTTGATATAAATTATCTACAAATGTGTATCTATCTGAGAGGACCTCATAATACGTTGAAAAAGTGGGCAGAGGAATTAAAAGATTATTAAGCTCCCAACCATCGCAAATCCAGTTAATACATTCAACTGCACCATTACCACAAACCATATAATCTGAATTTAAATTTTCCAATTTAGAAAGATTTTTACCAACAAAAGTTTGATCTGCTGGATAAGATTCAAATAGCTGAAAGACCGTCTGCTCTGTTAAATATTTATTGAATTCTCTTATTACCATTTCAGTTGCATAGGGATTCGATAAAAAACAATAATCAAATTTTATTGGATCGAATCCAAGTTCTGCTTGAATTTCTTTTGGTGATGGAGAATGAGAACCAGATTTTTCTTTTAATTTTTTAAGTATTTTTATGTTGTTGGAGAGATTTGAACCTGGGATTTGCATAAAAAACAATTATAAACAAGATCATTAAAAATGAACATAAAAAATACATTACAAAGTCAGATAAGATTATTGCGATAGGCCCATAATCATCAATGAAGAAATAAATAGTAAGTAATTTAAACAGGAATGCAATGATTGTTGAAATAGACATAAAAATCTGTTTGTTGCTAGCAATCAAAAACTGTATAAGAACAAGACCAAACGCAAAGATAGGTATTTGTAAAGCTTGATAGCTTAAAAGCATTGCAACATACTCAGTGTCTTGCTTGATAAATGCACCTCTCTCAAATAAAACTGAGATGATTTGAGTCGAAAATAATATCACAAGAAGTGTGAATATAGATGATAAGACCAAGACGAAAGCAGCATCTTTAATCATCTCTTTTTTTATTTTTTTATTTTTTTGTAATACTAAATATGAGTACTTAGGCAATAGATATCTAGATAATACTGTTCCAAAGAAAGTAAAAAGAATAATTGCAATTTTATTTGAGTAATTTAATGAGGAGATTATTCCGTCATCTAGGGACGCACCAGAAACAAAATTTATTGGCAAAGATGATGTCACCAAAAGTTGTGATAACACTACTACATAAATTATTTTTTTATTTATTTCTAAATTAATCTTTGATTTTTGCTGAAATGACCCTTTTTGATAAATTTGCTTTGAATATTTTGTTAAAAATGTTTGCTGTAAAAAGAACCCCATTATTAAACAAATGATTAAAGTATTTAGAGATATAACTTTTCCTAGTGAAATTAAACAAATTAGCAATACAGCTGAAGGCAAACATTCAAGAAGAATGTAGATGTTTTTCTTAGCTGCTTGAAGCTTTACAGCTTCGAGCATGCATAGCGATGCTATGAAACATGAAACTCCAAAAAACATTGAATCAATTATGCTAAATGAATAAAAAATATACAAAATAAAAGAAACAGCTAGCGCAGCAAAAGATGATAGAAAGTAAACTGAGAAATTAAGCTTTTTTAATACTGTGAAAATTTTAATATTCTTTTTTGAAATTAATTTTATGATTGAGGGGATAAAAATTATTGTCAGAAAGCTCAATAACAATGCAGGAAACCAATTCATGATAGCAAAGCCTAAAGCGTAATCGTCTGCTATTTTAGATGTTCCAAAAATTGATGCGAATAAAATTTCCTTGATCAATCCAACTATTTTTGCAGAAATTGTGAAAGCAATTATTACTAGCAAGGTATTTGATTTGAAATCCAATACTTTAGTCATAATAAGATTTATACCAATCAACGAATTCAACTAAACCATCTTGCAAGTTTTTTCGTGGTCTGAAATCTGTATACTTTTGAATTTTCTCTATGCTAGCAAATGTTTCATATACATCGCCCTTTTGCATAGGCATAAAGATTTTATTAGCTTCTCTACCAATTGCATTCTCTAAAACAGAAATAAATTCCATTAAATTAGTTGGTGAATTATTACCGATATTAAAAACATTATGCAGATTTTCGGCTCCAGAAATTGAGGGGGATTTTTTTAATAATTCATCAATTCCGAAAACAATATCGTCTATATGAGTGAAATCTCTTTTTAATTTACCATTGTTATAAATTTCAATTGGCTTTCCTGAAAAGATTTTTTTTGTAAATTTATAATATGCCATATCTGGTCTTCCATAAGCTCCATAAACAGTAAAAAATCTCAATCCTGTCATTGGCAAACCATTTATTTTTGAGAATGCATGAGCCATTAATTCATTAGATTTCTTAGATGCAGCATAGAAACTTTCTGGTTCATCCACATTCTGGTCTTCCGCAAATGGTGCAGTAGAGTTATTTCCATATACTGAACTCGAAGATGCATAGACTAAGTGTTTAACTTCACAATTTTTACAAATTTCAAGAATGTTATAAAAACCTAATATATTTGAATCAACATATGCTTTAGGGTTTTCAATAGAATATCTTACGCCAGCTTGAGCAGCGAGATGTATAACTACATCAAAGTTTGATTGGGAAAGATCTATATTCATGTCAGAAAGATCAATCTGCAAAAATTTATAATTCTTATTTTGTAAAAGGATTTTATTTCTATCTTGTTTTAATTTTGTATCGTAGTAGGAATTTATTGCATCTACTCCAACTATATTATGACCTTTGTTTAATAAATATTTTGCAAGATGGAAACCTATAAAACCCGCGCTTCCAGTGATTAAGATTTTCATGACTTATTAATTGTTATTAAAGATATCTCTTGTGAAAACTTTCTCTTTATACCTGTTAATTTGTTCATTAGACCTATTAGAAATAATCACATCAGAATCATTAGCAAAACCTTCAAAGTCTTTGTAAACTGTCGAACCAAAAATTTTATCCTCATTCAATAATGGTTCGTAAATTATAATTTTTTTTCCTTTTGCATTTAGCCTTTTCATTATCCCAAATATTGCTGATTCTCTAAAATTATCAGAGCCTTTTTTCATTACTAATCGATAAATTCCATATGTCTGAAAGTTTTCTTTCAGTAACTTTTCTGACAAAAAATCTTTTCTATTAGAATTTGAATTTATTACTCCCTCTATTATCTTTGAAGGCACATTCTTATAATTTGCAAGTAGCTGTTTTGTGTCTTTTGGCAGGCAATAACCACCATAACCAAAGGATGGGTTATTGTAACCATTACCAATTCGTTCATCCTCGCAAACGCCTTCAATAATTTTTTGTGTATTTAGCCCTCTTTCATAAGAAAAAGAATCTAATTCATTAAAAAAAGCTACTCTCATTGCTAAATAAGTATTTGCAAATAACTTAACAGATTCAGCTTCTGTTGATGGCATATGTATATACTTTGGGCTGTTTGCAAATGTTTTTTTGAAAATATCAAATACTTTTTTTCCTATCTTTTCATCACCGCCAGTAATAAATCTTGATGGTGCAAGAGTATCTTGTAGTGAACTACCCTCCCTAAGGAACTCTGGGCAAAAAATTATATTTTTACATGAAAAACGTCTGTTCATTTCATCAACAAATCCAACGGGTATTGTTGATCTAATAACAATTATTGCTTCACTATTTTCATTTTTTATATCTTTAACTATCGATTCTAGTATTGATGTATCAAAAAAATTCTTCTCTGGATCATAATTCGTTGGTGGGGCCAATATTATAACTTCAGTGTCTTTGTATATTCCTCTAGCATTTTTTTTTGCCTTAAGATTAAGTTTTTCTGAATCAAGGAAGTTTTGCATGAAACGTTCAGATATAGGAGTTTTATTTGTATTAATTTTTTCTATTTTGTCTTCATCTATATCAATGCACAAAACTTCAAAATGCTGTGATAATGCAACCGCATTTGCAGTTCCAACATATCCTAATCCAACAACACTAATCATAAAAATTTATTGGTGCCCAGGGCCGGACTTGAACCGGCACGAAGTTTCCTTCGAGGGATTTTAAGTCCCTTGTGTCTACCAATTTCACCACCTGGGCTGAGTAATCAATCATTATATACAAATAAACTTGATAGAGTTATTATGGGCAAAATTTCATCATCCATATTGATTTGATGTGCTGTTGTTTTGGGTTTTAAGAGCCTTCCATCCCTGGCTGCATCAATTACTTTTGGCTTTTCAATAACCTTAGAATCTTCGTTATGTGTAATTATAATTTCTGACTCGTAATTAATCTTTGTAACTGGTACAGAATCAATACCAAACTCTTTCAGTGCGTAGTAGCGGTGATGTCCATCAATAATTACACCAGTTTTTGAACAAATAATAATGCTGGGAACTACAAGGCATGGCTCAAGGGATTTGATATATTTTTTTAGGCCATCTAGCCTATCCGGCAATATTTCTTCATGCGGCAGAATAGTATTAATTTTAACTGAATCATTTCTCGTATTTAAAGACTTAATAAGTCTTTCATTGAAATTGAGCCAGTTTTTCATTTTAAAATGGAGGCTGAGAACGGAATCGAACCGATGTACACGGAGTTGCAGTCCGCTGCATAACCACTCTGCCACTCAGCCAATTATGAGTTTATTTTATACTAATAGCAATAATCATCACCTTTAAATGGCCCCTCAGAATTAACTGAAATATAATCTTCTTGCTCATTAGTTAGTTTAGTTAAAGTGCCACCAAATCCTTGAACCATAAGCATTGCAACTTCTTCATCAAGCTCTTTAGGAAGTACTTTTACATATACTTCTTTTTCATGTTTATTTTTATTTGCATAAGCTTCTTTAAATAGGGTAATTTGAGCTAACACTTGATTGCAAAAGGAACCATCCATGACTCGGCTTGGATGGCCTGTTGAGAGTGCTAAGTTAACAAGCCTACCTTCACCCAAAAGTAATAAGTAATCTTTATCTGACCTTATAATTTTATGAACGCCTGGTTTAACTTTATACCATTCGAATGTCTTTAAATATTTAATATCAATCTCATTATCAAAATGACCAATATTGCATATCACACATCCGGAGCGAAGAGCATCTAGCATAAATTTATCCAGAACATTTATATTTCCGGTAGTTGTTACAACTAAGTCGTATTTCTTCAACAAGTCTTTATCAAGATTTTCACCACTGCCATCAACCACTCCGCCCTTATAAGCTGAAACAACTGAAAAACCGTCAAAACAGGCTTGCATAGCACAGATCGGATCAACCTCTGTTACATCAACAATCATTTTTTGTTGCATTAATGAGTCCGCTGAACCTTTGCCAACATCTCCATAACCAATAACTAGAGCTTTCTTTCCAGATAAAAGCATATCTGTACCACGTTTAATAGCATCATCAAGCCCATGTCGACACCCATACTTATTATCGTTTTTTGATTTTGTAATTGAGTCATTAACATTTATTGCTGGAACTCTTAGCTCGCCATTTAACAACATCTCTTTAAGCCTTTTAACACCCGTAGTTGTTTCCTCAGATATACCATGAATCTTATCTAACATATTTGGATACTCTTCATGTATTTTAATAGTTAAGTCACCACCATCATCTAGAATCATATTGGCGTCCCATGGTTTTCCGTCCTTATTGATTGTTTGATCAAGACACCACTCATACTCTTCTTCTGTTTCACCTTTCCAAGCAAAAACAGGTATACCATTTGCAGCAATAGCTGCAGCAGCATGGTCTTGAGTAGAGAAAATATTGCATGAC
>MDTD01094993.1_pt1 | contig 16562 bp, 12 predicted proteins | sample 811221 | NCBI WGS metagenome assembly MDTD01 (sample SAMN05326646, study PRJNA326480) | marine metagenome | isolation source: seawater | place: Pacific Ocean: South West | collected 2011 | reverse complement strand
CCCCCGATGATAGTCCTGTTTTAAAGCCATCCACCGGGATATTCAATTTCACCCCTGACCCCTTGCCTTCCGACGATTTAGCCGATACTCAAGTCAGTACTTCCAAGCCGGTTTTTAAACCGGTTTCATCCGGACAGACCCCCAAAGTTGTTTTCAAGCCTATAGACACGATGGCATCAGCGCCGGTTGAAGAGGACCGTGATGACAGTATTCCTGATTTATCAGATGATAAAGACCTGTTCAGTCATCACGACGACAAAACAATGACGATGCAGACTGACAAGGTCAAAGGGGAGCATGAGCATGATTACCTTGCCGATATGATGAATAAGGTATCTTTGTTCGGCGGCGATAAGAAAGGCCATAAAGGGGGGCATGATGACGAGGCCGGTAAACCCGGCAAGCGTCGCCGTTCCAGTAACTTGATGTTTTATACACTGGTAATCTGCTCCGCGGTTATTATTTTCGGATTCTTTATAATACTCCAGAAAAAGCAGAAAAGGGATACCAAACCTGCAACGGTCAAGGAGAAAGTATATCCATTCCTGTTGGTTTACGAGAAAATGATTGGCTCACGGGATAATGTTTTTAAATTTACTTTAACGGTTGAAAATAACCAGGCTAACTTTACAATAGATGACCTGAAGTCACAGCGGCATTTTTCAAAAAGCTTTAAAGAGATAAAAAAAGAGCATTGCAAAATGCTGGAACGCTCTGTTAATGAATCTGATTTTATGAAGCTCAGTGATCCGGCTCCGGCCACTTCGCGTGATGACAGTCGTGATATCAGGTCTTTGACAATCTGTTACAAGGATAATTTCAATAAAGTAAATATCGTGAATACCCTGGCGCCTACGTCCTTTGATTTTATTGAACGTGCGATTGATGATTTTGCAGCCCTCTACGGTTTGCAGACAATTTCAATGACGCCGGAAGAACTGATGGATAAAGCAAAACAGTTCTTCTATAAAGCGGAATCCCTTTATCGAAACTATAAAGCCAATCCCGAAAACTTGAGGGAAGCACGAATAAGATATGATTTTACCGTTGAATACCTGGATCAGTTTTCGCCTAAGCCGGATATATGGCACAAGGCCATGGAACGTCGGAAGAAGGTCTCTGCATTGATAACAGAAATGCAGAAGGCGTTAAAGTTCGATTTTGAAAAATATTACAAATTAAAGCAATATAATAACTGTATTGATATGCTGGAACAGCTCATGCTTGTTACTGATCCTGGTTCTAAAGTATGGAAGAGCGCCAGAGATAATAAAATATTGCTGGAACGAATGCTGAAAAGGCAGAGCAGAAAATGACTAAATTAAGACTATTGACAATTTGTGCTCTCGTTGCCGCGGTGTTATTGCCGGTTGTTGGCTGTCGGGAGGAAAATACTAAAAAGGCTAAAGCGCCAATATTGAAAATAACGTCGGTCCCTACCGGGGCGGATATTATTGTCAAAGGCAAGAAAAAGGGGAAAACTCCTTTTGAGGTAGCTACTCCGGCCAAAAAATATCTTATAAAATTCGAAAAAGAAGGTCATTTTCCTGTTTGGAAGCTGGTTGATGTCAAGGCTGGACAGGTAAATTTGGCGAATGCAAATCTTAAAGTAATCTCAGCCCCGGTTTTGATCGTCAGCAATCCCGCGGGAGCAAAAGTTAAAATAGAGGGCGTGGTTAAAGGCGAAACGCCTTTGGTTCTTTACAGCCAGACTCTTGGTAAGCATTCTGCAATTATTGATAAGCATGGTTTCACCAACCGTGAGGCGGTGTGGGATGTCAAAGATGGCAGACCGATTGAAGTCAGGGTCAATTTGAGCTCGAACATTGGCAAAGCTGTCATTGTTTCAGTCCCCCCGCGTGCTATTTTGTATATTGACGGTAAGCAGTGTGGTTATACGCCATACCGCGGCGACCTCGAAGAAGGTCTGCACAAGATACGTGTTGAAAAGCATGGTTATACCGGGCTGAATGATGTAATCAATATTAAACGTAATGAGACTTCCACGAAAAAGCTGCCCATGAAACTCATGCCTGGCAAGTTGATTGTCAACACCAGCCCCGGCAGTGCCGAGGTATTCATTAACGGCAGGACGTATGGGAGTTCTCCGGTTACTGCCGAAGATCTGCAGCCGGGATCTTATCGGGTGAGGGCCGCAAAGCCGGGATTTGACAGTGTTGATAAGCCGGTTGAAGTTGCGCCTGGAGCCACCAGCAGGATTAATCTGGAGTTGAGTCGTAATACCGGAGGTATTGATATGCTGGTCGAGCCCCCCGGAGCTACACTCTATATCAACGGTAAAAAAGTCGGTTCCGTCAAAGCGGGAGAGGAAGGTATTTCTGATCTGTTCAAGGTCAGAGGTCTGCAAGGAGGGGATTACGTCATTACCGTTGCGCACAAGCGCGCGGTCCCGACTCAAAAACGCATTCGTATTAAAGTCATAAAAGGCCGGGTAACCAGACCCAAGCCGGTTAGATTGTGGGTGGCCAATGCAGAGATTAAAGAGCTCGAAGGCAAAGTCATGACCGGTATTATCATTGAAAGAGGTAAAAAATCCATCCTGTTCAGCCCTGAGCCGGGCGTGAAATATGAAATAGACAGGAACAAACTGGAATATGTCAAGGATTTAAAAGAAACGGATGACTAACCGCCGACAGAAGGATGATTCCGGCGTCAAAGGAATTGACCTTTCTCCCCGGCAGTGGACTGCTTTATCTCTACTATTGCCGGTCGCCATCGCTTTTATTATAAGACTTGTCGCTTACCTGGAACTTTTGAAATCCCCTTTAAGGTATTACAGTTCTGTCGGGGGCCTCGATATGAGAGGACTTCTTGAACTGGGCCGCTGGTTCTATGAAGGTAGAGGATTATTTTCAGTGTATTCCGGCCTTGCCGCTTTGGCTATGGTATTTAATGGCGGGAAGGAGTGGCCTGAGGCTCTCATTGTACTGCAATATGCCGGAGGTTGTTTTCTGTGCTTTATGATTGCCTGGATCGCTCTGCATCTCTCCGGTAACCGTATTTATGCCCTTTTTGCCGGTTTATTTGCCGCTGGTTATGCCCCTGAGTTGATGTATGAAAGCGTCACTTTGCGCGAAAGCGTAATGGTTTTTGTATGCACTCTTTCACTGTTCCTGATTCTTTTCTGGCGGATCAAACACTATAGTTCCTGGCGAAGCGTAGCTGCCGGAGCAGTTGCGGCGATGCCGTGTCTGGTCAGGGTTTCCGCCGGTTTTTGGACCGCTCTGATAATGCTTTGGATTTGGTTTTATTTGATTCGCAGATTGAAAAAAGCAGGCAAATTGACTGTCAAGGCAGTTTTTATAAAGGGGATTATTATTGGACTGGGTGCTTTCATTATGTTGCTGCCCGCCTGGAGCTGGAACTTTTTTTATCAAGGTTATCCTTTACCGTTCTACCTCAATATTGGGTACTCCCTGAAAGCCGGCTCTATTAACGATGCCGAAAGCATGAATGTTGATGTTAGCGGCTCGAAGAATAATGGACCCGGGCAAAAAAAGAATATTCAGTCCTGTCCTGTGCCATCAGGTGAAAAAACGTCGAAAGATAATAATTGCAAGGTGGTTTGCCCATTTGTCAAATACGGCAGTAAGCTGGTTGATGTATATATGCCTTTTGAGAAGGCAAACAACTTGAATTTTTACTTTATCCGGGATCATTTTAAAGTGGTCGGTATGCTTTTAAGACCGGAGTTGCTGCTGCCGCTGGCGTCACTGATGTTGCTCTGGTGGCTCTTAAGAGGGGACATGGGTAAATATCCGGGTATTTTAATGCTCTATGCCGTCAGCTTTACGGTCCCTCTATTTGTGTTTCTTCCGCTGGCCAGATATCGTCTGGTGCTGCTTCCGGTATTTTGTCTTGCCGGTGCAAGTTTACCGGTGGTTGAAATGTGGCGGATGTACGTTAAGCGTAAGAATCTAAATCTATTAGTCTGTGTTATCACTGTTGTACTTACTTATTTTGTCATGCTGCCGCAGAATGAACCCATCAGGTCTGAAGATTATGTTGCCTGGGGTAAGGCAATGCAGGCCGGAAAGCGTCCGGTAAAACAGTACGTATCATTCTTTGAGCAGGGATTTTTAATTGATCCGGAATCGGTTTCGACCGCAATAAATCTGTCTGGAGCATATTTGAGGATGCGCCGCTATGATGATGCGACGAATGTTTGTCTGATATCATTGCTGAATAATCCGGATAATCAGGGTTTGAAATTATATGTATCAACGGGTTTTCTAGCCTCGGGAAAGCCCCGAAAAGCAGAGGAGATACTGCGCTCGGTCAAGACCCCGACGGATCCTCTTGGGTATTACTATAACCTTGGAGAATCCCTTAGATTGCAAGGTCGCAACCGGGAGGCGTTGACATGTTATGTGACAGCATTGAAGTCGGCTAAAAGCAGTGGTCAGAAACGCCTGCTGCAAAGCAAAATTGACAAAATATCTATTAAAAACCGGTGAAAGCTTAATTTTACAGAAGTTTTTATTTGCCAAAAGGTTATTTCTAATATATAATTAAGTTAATAAAGAAATAATTGAATAAAAAGTGGTAGTTCTGGAGTTATGCATTGCGTTCATTTTTCAGATTTATTTTAGCGCCTCTGTTATTAACAGGTTTGGCGTTGGCTGGCAACTGCCTGGTCATACCTTTATCTCCGGGGGTTAACTTCATATTTGGAAGTATTTTTGTCCTGCTGTTGCTCAGGCTTTACGGCCTCTGGTGGGGGGTAGCCGCTGCTGCTCTCGCCGGTGGATGTACAATTTTATCTTCCGGCCATCCTTACGATTTGGTTTTATATGTCTTCGAGGCTCTGGTTGTGGGTCTTCTGCTTGGCCGTAAGCGCACCAATATTCTTGTCTACGATATGATCTTCTGGCTCTTTCTCGGTATGCCGTTGACGTGGGCTATTTATAAATTCGGGGTGAAGATTAATCAGGTCACGATTACCCTGATGATGCTCAAACAATGTTTGAACGGAATTTTTAACGCTTCTCTTGCCGGATTGATGTTGATGATTCTCGGCCGGTATTTGCCTACCGGAAAGGGGCGGGAAACTCCGGTTTTCTCTTTTCATGTTTACTTTTTCTGTTCATTATCCGCATTGGTTATGATTGTATCTCTTTCGATGGTCGTGATCGAAGGACGTAATGAATTTGAACTGCTCAGAGACTCGCTTATCGGTAAAATGCGCAGTTCGTCCAGGATGGCGTTCTACCAGATCAGGAGTTGCCTGACCCACTCTGAAACTTCAATAAACGCCCTTGCCAAACATGCCTCTTATTACCAGATGCGGAGACTGCCCGGCCTTCGGAGGCTGACGGAAAACACTTATGAAGGCTATCCTCAATTTATTAATGTTTTTATTGCAGATAAGGAAGGCCAGACACTTGCTTTTTATCCTTTAAGCGATAAATATGGAAAGACAGTCATGGGCCTTGATTTCGGCGATAAAAAATATCTTGATCTGCTTGAAAGCCGCAATAAGACGATTATATCAAATGTCATTACGGGGAACGGGGGCGGACGTAAGTCAATGATTGCGGTTATTGCTCCGATTATGCAAGCCGGGGAGTTGAAAGGATATGCGCTTGGCGCACTTAATCCTGAATCTCTCGGGAATATATTGGAATTTGCCGCGTTGGAAAACCAGAATTTGAAGCTGATCCTGATAAACAGTGCAAATCGGGTTGTCGCCTCCTCATGCGGACTGAAGACGATGTCCGAATATGGTATAGGGGATAATTATGTCAGGGCTAAACATGATATCCCCGGAGTGGACCTGTACCAGGTTGCCGGCAGTGCTGAGATGCCGATTGCCCGCTTTTTCAACTCCGTTTACGTTTCAAATTTTAAGATCTCAAAAAATCCGGTATGGAACCTGATTTCAGTTACTCCCGCGGCTCCGCTGCAGAACCAAATGGCGCTGTATTTCATCAACAACATGTTTGCTATTCTAGTGGCTGTGCTGCTGGGAATGCCTCTGATATATTTCTCCAGTAGAAGATTTTCTGCTCCATTGCTTAAACTCGCAGAAATCAGTACTCGACTTGCCAGGGACGAAACCGGTGAACTGGTCGTTAATGATGATGAATGGCCTCAAACCCGTGTCTTTGAAATTGCGCGTTTGATTAGTAACTTCAGAATGATGGCAAAGGCGAGGATTTCCAGAATTGCAGCGATTAAAGAGCATGCCAGAAAGCTGTCTGAGAGCGAACAGCGTTTCAGGGAAACCTTTGAGCATGCGCCGTTCGGAGTTATGCTGGTGGATGACGAGGGGGTATGCCAGGTCGCTAACAGCGCGATCTGCAGAACATTTAATTTGACGGAAGAGGATGTTGTCGGTAAAGCATATTTCGATTTGCTTGATGATAGTGAAGTGTCACGTTCAAAGACTGACTTTAAAAGAATCATCACTGGGGAGAAAGATTTCCTCTTTGATGAAAAACGCCTGGTTATGTCAAATAAGCGTTCCGTCTGGTTGAGTACCGCTATGGCTGGTGTTCTAAACTCTGACAACACGATAAAAGAAGTCGTCATAATGGTCATTGACGTTACCCAGCGCAAGGCGATGGAAAAGGCACTGTTTGAGGCCCATGAGAATGCCGAAGGAGCCAGAAAGAATGCGGAACAGGCGAATCAGGCCAAAAGTGAGTTCCTTGCTAATATGAGCCATGAGTTGAGAACCCCAATGAACAGTATTATCGGGATGTCTGAGTTGCTGTTGCAGTCAAAGCTTGATAATGATCAAAGACAGTTGACCAGTGCCGTTCTGGAATCCGGCGAGACATTGCTGTTGATCATTAACGATATTCTGGATCTTTCAAAAATCGAATCAGGCAAATTTACTCTTCACCCGGATGATTTCAATTTGATTAACTTGCTCTCAAAACTTGAAGAGGTGGTTCAGGTCCTCGCACATAATAAGAACCTTGAATTTAATTTGAAAATTGATGAAGCGATCAAACATGAAAATATGATAGTTGGCGATGCCATCAGGATCCGTCAGATATTGTTTAACTTGTTGGGGAACGCGGTTAAATTTACCGATAGCGGCAGCGTCAACCTTGAAGTTTCAATGGACTCTGAAATAGATAAAGAATGCTACAGGAAATTTATTTTTGTGGTCTCTGATACCGGGGTCGGGATGACTGAACAGGAGACACAGCAGATTTTTGAGAAATTTGAGCAGGTGGCGGAAGTCGGCCTGAGTCGCGGCGGAACCGGGCTTGGTCTGGCTATTACTCGAGAGCTTGTTGGCATGATGGACGGCGAAATTTCTGTTTCCAGTAAAAAAGGCAAAGGTTCCGCCTTTACGGTTAAATTGCCGCTTAAGCATTTGGGCAAATCACAGGAAGAACCGGCTCCAAAATCTTCAGTTCCCACAGAAATGAGTGAACTCGGACTTAATATTCTATTGGCCGAAGACAATAAATTCAACCGGAACTTGTTTGTCAGGCTGTTTGACCGCATGGGATGCAAGTCTTTATGTGTTGATAACGGGCTCCAGGTTATTGACGTGCTATCCGGTTCTCACGAAAAACCTTTTGATGTTATTCTGATGGATTGCCATATGCCTGAAATGGACGGCTACGAAACCACTCGCGCTATCCGCGAATCAGGAGCATTCTACCAGAATATTCCAATTGTTGCTGTCACTGCCGACGCGATGGCTGGAGTCGAGGAGAAATGCATCGAATCCGGTATGAACGATTATGTTTCAAAACCGGTTCGCGCGGCCAGATTATACAAAGTTTTGTATGAAATAAAGAATAAATTCTGCAAACAGGACACCGTCTAAAGAGCCTTTCGTAGCTAAATAAGCCTTAATTTGCCCGTCAAAGATTATTTTTCATGTGAAAAGATTGTTTTTTATGTTATATTTCTAACATAATATTTGCAATAAGGACTTTGGCGGTGGTTTTTCGCCTGAAATAGTGGATTGAAAGGTTATATATGGTTTCCTGGATACATGTGTATGCATTAGCATTTGTTGCCGCAGGGATTTTAGCTCTGATTTATACTCCAATCGCGATGCGCGTGGCCGAGAAAACTGATTTTCTTGACCACCCGCGTGGGGAAGCCCATAAGAAGCATTCCAAGGCTACTCCGGTGCTTGGCGGCGCGGCTATGGTTACGGCCTGGTTGACTGCTATTGTCTTCGGATATATTTGCATTTGTAATATTAGAGCACAGGGCTTTGCTCCGGAAATAGCCAGCGGTAAAGAAGGGCTGTCTCATGTCTCCGGACGCCTTTTCTTCGTTTGCCTGGGGGCTGTCCTTGCGGCAGTGCTGGGACTGTGTGATGACAAATTTTCACTGCGTCCCGGAACCAAATTTCTCGGGCAGGCCGCGATTGCCGCAATTGCTGTTACCTGGGGCGGATTCAAAATCAGTATATTCTTCAATAACCCGATAATCATCTGGTGTATTTCCGTTTTCTGGTTCCTGCTGATTTTTAATGCGATAAACTTCTTTGACAACATGGATGGCCTTGCGGTCGGAACCGCAACCATCGCCCTGCTGCTTTTCAGCTCAGTTGCCGCGATAAACGGCCAGCACTTCATTGCGGTCCTGGGCGCTCTCAGTGCCGGTACAACGGCTGGTTTCTGGTTTTACAATCATTCCCCGGCATGTATTTTTATGGGGGATTCAGGCAGTCATTTCCTTGGTTATATTCTGGCGGTTGTCAGTGCCGGTACCACATATTTCTCACATAACGCTTCCCCAACTAGGTTCCCGATTCTCATCCCGTTTTTCATTTTGGCAGTGCCTTTGTTTGATACTCTGGCGGTGGTCGTTATCCGTTTGCGTGATCATAAACCGATATATGTCGGAGATCACAACCATATTTCGCATCGTTTCGTTCGTATGGGGCTGTCCCGCAAACGTGCGGTGCAGGCGGTTCATCTGATGGCGATGATCCTTGGACTCAGCGTTCTGCCGTTGCTTTGGGGGGATGAGAGGACCGCTTTGGTAATTATGGCGCAGGCTCTGTTGATGCTTTTGCTGATTACCCTGCTGCAGTATGCGGCTTTGCCGGAGCCGGCCGGAGATGATGAGAAAACCAAGTAAGACCTGAGAGAATAATTATGAGAAAACTATCTACAGACGAAGAGCTCGAGCTATTGAAGGAACTGTCCCGGGATCCCGAGCGTAATTTTATCTACGAACAGATTAAAGCGACCTATCAGGTTCTGCATTCCCGGTCGCAACTGCTGCTTAGCCTGGCGACAATATGTTTAACTATTACCGGCTTTTCCGGACCGCGTATTGCCGAGTCAGGCTATTGGGCTGGCTGGATGCTGATAGGCGGCCTAAGTTTGGTTTTAATGGCTGCTTTTTTCGTGTTGGTCGGTCCTTTGAGGATTAAATGGTCCACTGCTTATCAGGCCGAGAATAATCATGAGACTTTAAAAAAGTGGCTGCGTCGCCGCGATTTCAAAACTCAGATGTATCGTATCGCGATAATTACATTGACCGGTGGACTTACCCTCTATGCCGCTGCTTTGATTTGTTATCTGCACAGCCTGTAAAACTTCTTTTTTACTTTTTCATAAAGGTAACACTTTGAATGTCGGGCTTTTTGCCTGTATATTATTTGACTGTTAACTGCCGGTTTTTATGCCGGTTTTTTTATTTATTATATACAGAATAAAGGGTTCGAATATGTCATATGTTCCGATTGGTGAACTGAAGTCTCTTGATTGTGTCAAACGTTATCCGGGTAATCCGGTTGTTAAACCTGAAGATGTACCGTTCGACTGTTCTCTTGCATTCAACGCCGGTGTATGCAAATATCAGGGAAAGTATATTATGCTTTTCCGCAACGACTGGTTTGAACTGGAAAAGCGGGAAGACTTCCATGCCGGCAAAAAGAAAACGAATATCGGTATCGCGTTCAGTGATGACGGTATTAACTGGAATATCCAGGATAAACCGCTCATAGACGGTTCTTTCATTGAAGGTCATAAGGTCGGCAGGGTCTATGATCCCCGCTTGACTGTGATCGAGGACAAAGTCGTTATGTGTTTCGCGGTTGATACTTTCCATGGAGTCAGGGGCGGAGTTGCGGTTACTGAAGATTTTGAAAACTGGGACGTAAAGAGCGTTTCTGCTCCGGAAAACCGCAATATGGTGCTTTTCCCGGAAAAGATCGGTGGTAAATACGTGCGGTTGGAACGCCCGTTCCCAATGTACGGCAGAAGCCGTGAAAAACATGAGTCCACCCGTTTTGATATTTGGCTGAGTACTTCTCCTGACTTGGTATTCTGGGGCGAAACCGATCTCCTGATGGGGATGGAACACGTCGATTTCGCCAATGACAAGCTTGGCCCGGCTGCTCCTCCGGTCAAGACCGATAAAGGTTGGCTGACGACCTTCCATTCTGTCGATATAGATGAAAGTCGTGGTAAGTTTGGTTGGGAAAAAAGCTGGAAGAAGCGTTATTGCGGCGGCATTATGTTGTTGGATTTGGAGAATCCCCGCAAGGTTATCGGCTTGAGCCAGATTCCGTTGATTGCGCCTGAAGCACCTTACGAAGTTGATGGCGGTTTCCGCGATCAGGTTATTTTCCCCGGTGGCATGATTCTGGAAGACAGTGGTGAAGTCAAGATCTATTACGGTGCCGGTGATGCGGTTGAATGTCTCGCCACCGCAGATGTAAATGATCTGCTTGCCGCTTGTAAAAAAGTTGACCTCGATATCAAGCACATGTGGTAAAAGCTTTTAGAAGATTACATTAAATAATTAAGTCGGGGAGTGGCGGAATTATTCGCAACTCCCTTTAACATTATATACAGCAATGAAAAATAATTACAGTCATATTCCGTTTCATCCGAAACGCTTCCCTTTTTTCTACGGATGGGCAGTCTTTATATTCAGTTCCCTGGGCATCCTGATGAGTCTGCCCGGTCAGACTATGGGGGTTTCCGCATTCACCGAGCACCTGATCAAGTCATTGAATATTTCGCGGTCAGACTTGACTCTGGCTTATATGTTCGGTACTTTGACTAGTGCGTTTATCCTGCCCTATGCCGGAAGAATGTTCGACCGGGTTGGAGCCAGGGTCATGGCGTTTGCGGCATCTTGCGGTCTTGGTATAACGCTTATTCTGCTCAGCTTTTCCGACCGTGTTGCCGGTATGCTGCGGGATGCCGGGCTTGGCACGTTCAGTTTGATTGCCATGATGTATGTCGGTTTCCTGATGCTGCGCTTCTGGGGACAGGGAGTTTTGACCTTGTCATGTCGCAATATGTTGATGAAATGGTTTGACCGTAAACGTGGGCTGGTAACCGGCTTTAGCGGTCCGCTTGTATCTCTGGGGTTCTCCGTTACCCCTCTGGCGTTGCACAAGCTTATCAGCATGTTTGGTTGGCAGGGCGCCTGGTTTTACCTTGGCCTGCTTGCCTTGTTTGGTTTCAGTATGCTGGTCCTTATATTCTTTCGGGATAACCCGGAGGACTGCGGCTTGCTGCCGGATGGTGAAAAGCCTGAAGATAGGGCTAAAAAGGAAAATAATGTTGAGGTTAGGCAATATACTTTGTCAGAAGCAAGAAAGACTTTTCCGTTTTGGATTCTTGGTTTGACTCTGGCATTGGCAGGTTTTGTCGCTACCGCCTTACCATTTCATGTCGTTTCAATCTTTAAAAATGCCGGAATGGATCAGGAGACCGCGTTTTCTATCTTTTTCTACTCATCCTGCATTTCAATCTCAATGAATGTGGTTTGGGGCTATCTTTCGGATAAAATTGAAGTCCGTTATTTGCTTATGGTCATGCTTTCCGGTCTGGTAATCAATAGTTTCGCCCTGGCATTTCTTGCTCCAGGCTTTATGTTTTATCTATTGATCGCCGGTATGGGGTTTGGCGGCGGCCTGTTCGGCATTATGACCAATGTGCCGTTTCCGCGTTTTTACGGCCGTACTCATCTGGGCGCTATAAATGGCTTTATCATGAGTATGATGGTTTTCTCAAGTGCTGTCGCACCATGGTTTTTTAGTAAAATTCTTGATTTTACCGGCAGTTACAAGTATGCCGCGCTATGCTGCAGTGTTGCGGCGGCCATGCTGTTAATCTGCTCATTTAAGGTTAAGAATCCGCAAGCGACAAAATAATTAACTCTTTACGGTTTTGAGCTGTTGGCTGCATCCCGGTATTTTCCTGGTGAAACTCCGTTTATTTCCCTGAATCTCCGCACGAAATGTACGCAGTTGCTAAAGCCGGAACGGTCGGCTACTTCATAGACGGTAAGGTCTGTTCCCTCCAGTAGTTTTTTTGCATGGTCCAGGCGGCACTGTGTCAGAAAATCTTGAAATGAGCAGCTTGAATAAGTGTTGAACAACTGCGAGACGTAGCCGCAGCTGATGCTGAAAACTTTTGCCGCCAACTCCCGGCTTATTTCTTCCTGAAAGCTGTTGGCGGTCCAGTTGCGGATCCGGTTATACAGAAGTTCCGGTCTTCCACTGGACGGATTGGGGTTTCGGGAGCATTCGTGCTTTGCCATTCCAAGTAAGGATTTTGCGAGGGCATGAATTACTTCCCGGTCTTTTATTTCGACTGCGGCATTCAAGGCCTTTACAACGTTTCTCATTGCTTCGCTATAGGGCAGGCCGGTGTGATGAAAGTCCGCCTCCGGCTTGATTATGGTATCCGGAGAGTCGTTGACATAGTAGGATACCCGCAGGAAGTCATTACGCGGAACCACGCAAAGCATTTCATAGGAGCCGCTCCAGTCATGGTTTTCCCAGGTGCAGGGCAGGCAATAGATAATATCCCCTCTTTCGAGTTTTCGTCTTTTATTGCCTTCAGGCAATGGCAGGGTGGCGTATTTCATCCCGTTTAGAATAATCAAAAGTCTGGAGAGGGGTGAATAGGACGACCCAGCCGGACTGGACTCGTTCGGAATAGCAAAAAGGATGTTCTTCAAAGGAAGTTTGCGCCCTTCATCCAGTTTATCCAGAATAAGCTGCCTGTTTTCCATATATAATTCCTAAGTTAACAATATGCATATATATTGTAATTCCAGTATATTTAAAAATCAAGTTTTATATTGTATAATAAGTATATTAACTAAAAAACACAGGAGTGTCGTTATGGAAAAACCATCAGTAATATCCCCGGTTTTGGATAAACATCTGACCGTGGCTCGCCAGTTTCAGGGAATCCCGGGTATTGAAAGAACTCCCGGAGGAAGATTATGGGCTACATGGTATACCGGAGGAACCGGGGAAGGTCCGGAAAATTTTGTCGTGCTGGTCACCAGCGAGGATGACGGCGTGACTTGGAGCGAACCGGTTGCGGTGGCCGAAGCACCCGGTAATGAGCGCTGTTATGACCCCACTTTATGGATTGGTCCGGATGGTGTTTTACGCTGGTTCTGGGCTCATACCTGGACCCCGCAGGACGGCACGATAAGTAATGGCTGCGACGGAGTCTGGTACTCTGAATGCTCTGATTCTGAATCGGCTTCGCCGGAATGGTCCGAACCGGTCAGGATCGCCAACGGAGTGATGATGAATAAACCGACCGTTATGTCAAACGGCGAATGGGTATACCCGACTGCACTGTGGACCGGTAATATCGGGAATGCTTCAGCCGGTGGAGATTTACTTAAAGAATGTTTTTCAAATATGAGTGTGTCTACCGATGGCGGTAAGAGTTTTGAACTGAGAATTGGCCCTGATGTCAAGGACCGCAGTTATGATGAACACATGTTCGTTGAACTGAAGGATGAACGGGTATGGTGCCTGGTCCGGACGCACTACGGTATTGGACAAAGCTTTTCCGACGATTGGGGGAAAACGTGGCATGATACCGGGGATTCCGGCCTTGGCGGACCGAGCTCACGCTTTTTTATCCGTCGTCTCGCTTCCGGACGCTTGTTGCTGATAAATCATGCAGTTAATGAGGAAGGTAAATATAGCAGATGCAATTTGACCGCTTACCTCTCGGAAGATGATGGAAAAACCTGGCCCTACAGCATAATGCTTGACGAACGTGAAATGGTTTCCTATCCGGACGGTAAGCAGGACGAGGACGGGAATATCTGGATTATCTATGATTTCAATCGATATGGCGCCGGTGATATACTTTTCGCAAAATTCACCGAAGATGATGTGATTGCCGGTAAAGTTGTTTCTGAAGGTTCAAAGCTGAAACAGCTGATTAACCGTACAGGCGGAGTAAAGGATAAAAAATGATGAACAAAAAAATATTGGGATTTGGAGAAGTAATGCTGCGGTTGTGCCCGCCTGAATTCAGACGGTTACGGCAGTGTCTGCCCGGAACGCTTGAAGCAACTTATGGTGGCGGCGAGGCCAATGTCTGCGCTTCTGTCGCGATGTTCGGTTCCGACTCGGCCTATCTGACGGCATTGCCGGATAATGCGATATCTGATAGTTTTATGGCTCAGATGCGTGGACTCGGGGTCGATGTATCGAATATTCTGCTCAAATCCGGCACCCGGATGGGCGTGTATTACGTTGAGGCAGGCGCCAATCAACGTGCGTCAAACGTTATATATGACCGTGAGTTCTCAGCAATCTCACTGACCGGACCTGAAGAATATGATTTTGACGCGGCTCTGGTTGGTGTGGGACATATTCATATCACCGGTATAACTCCGGCATTGAGTGAAAAGGCATTTTTGTCGACTCTGGAACTGGCAAAAAAAGCAAAAGCGGCCGGAATAAAAGTTTCCTGTGACCTGAATTACCGCAAAAAACTTTGGAACTGGCGTCCTGAAATGAAAAAACATGACTTAGCGGAACACTGCATGAGTCAGATCGTGCCGTATGTCGATTTGGTTATTGCCAATGAGGAGGATGCCGCGGATGTCTTTGGTATCAAAGCCGGAAACAGTTCTGTCACCAGCGGCCGAATTGATGTTGAAGGCTATAAATCAGTGGCACGTCAGATCATTGATCGCTTCGATAATGTCACGCAGGTCGCAATTACGCTGCGGGAAAGTATTTCCGCCAGTCATAATAACTGGGGCGCAATGCTGTTTGACCGCGCTTCTGATGAGGCTTTTCTGGCCCCGCTTGATGCTGACGGCAACTATTCACCATATGAAATCCGTGATATTGTTGATCGGGTAGGCGGCGGTGATTCTTTCAGTGCCGGTTTGATCCATGCGCTTTACAGTGATGATTTCAATGCTCCGGCAAAAGCCATTTCGTTTGCCGTTGCCGCGAGTTGCCTGAAGCATTCGATCAAGGGTGATTTTAATTATGTGACCCGCAGTGAAGTTGTTACACTGGCCGGCGGGGATGCTTCAGGGAGGGTCAAGCGATGAATAAAGAACAAATGTCCGAGGCAATAAAAAAGTGCCCGGTTGTCGCTATTTTACGTGGAATTACCCCGGATGAGGTGATCGGAGTTTGTGATGCTTTGGCTGAAAGAGGGATTGGTTTAATTGAGATCACCATGAATTCACCCGAAGCATTGAAATCCATCAAGCTTGCGGCGGATCATTTTAAAAACAGTAGTGTCGGAATTGGAGCAGGTACGGTTCTCAGTCCGAAAGACGTTGAAGCGGTCGCTGAAGCGGGAGGAGAATATATTATATCTCCAAACAGTGACCCCGCAGTGATTCGCATGACTAAAGAACTGGGATTGCTCTCGCTGCCTGGAGTTTTTACTCCTTCAGAAGCGTTTCTGGCTTTGCAGTGCGGTGCGGATTTTCTCAAGCTGTTTCCCGCCGGACGTTTGGCTCCTGAGTACATAAAAGATCTCAAAGCTGTGGTCCCGGCTGATTTTATCGCCGTTGGCGGGGTTGGCGCGGGTAATATCAAAGAGTACCTGCAGTATGCTGTTGGTGCGGGGATCGGTTCTGCTGTTTATAAAGCCGGATGGTCCGCCGAAGAGGTGAAGACGGCAGCCGTTCGCTTGATTGAGAGCTTGTAATTACAACTTCAAATCGTCCAGGACGCTCCATGGGTTGTCCTCGTCATCATCATCACGGGGATCCTGTTCACATGAACAGCTTTCCTCGTTTAAATTGATGCCGCATTCCGGGCAGATGCCCTGACACTCTTCCGAGCAGATTGGGGATAACGGCAGGCCTAAAAGGGCCTCCTGTCTTATATCGTCGGAAATATCAAGTTCCGCCTCCTCGTCAATATCGTCAAAATAGAGATATAGATTGTCGGTCTTGAATTTTGTTGTAAATTCACAGAGGCAGCGGCCGCAGGTGCATTTCAGATCGAAGTTTAGTCTTCCGGTAACCAGCACGGATCCGCTGATAAATTTTGCATGCAGGTCATAGGTGACCGCACTGACGATCTGGATGACGGGGTCGTCGCCGATATTCAGGAAAGACGCAGGTTCTGTTCCTTGAAGGTCAAGTTCCTGTTTCCTCAGTAAAGCTATGGATATTTTAATCATTTTCCTCTTTCAGCCAACTTTTTCTTTAAGCATTTTGCCACTGGTTCCGGGACAAATTTAACATAGTCGCCATCGAAATTGGCAACTTCCTTGATCATGGTTGAACTGACAAACGAGTTTGCCTGGCTGGGCATCATAAAGATGGTTTCACATTCCTCT
>MDTD01074005.1_pt1 | contig 16562 bp, 7 predicted proteins | sample 811221 | NCBI WGS metagenome assembly MDTD01 (sample SAMN05326646, study PRJNA326480) | marine metagenome | isolation source: seawater | place: Pacific Ocean: South West | collected 2011 | reverse complement strand
CGGAACTATCGTGCAGATCATTGGCGCCGTGGTGGACGCCGATTTCTCCAATGCAGAAAAACTTCCTGCCATCTACAACGCCCTCGAGGTCACCTACGACCTTTATGGCTCCGAAACGACCCTTGTTCTTGAGGTTCAGCAGCACCTTGGTGATGGCTGGGTCCGCGCGGTGGCGATGACTACTACGGACGGACTAAAGCGAGGCATGTCCGTCTCTGATACCGGCGACCCGATCACCGTGCCAGTAGGCAGTGGAGTGCTAGGACGGATCTTTAATGTGACCGGTAACGAAGTGGACGGATTTGGCCCAGTGCCTCACGAGAAGCGCTACCCCATCCATGCAGCAGCTCCTCCCTTGACTGACCAGTCTACCTCTGCAGAAATCTTGGAAACCGGGATCAAGGTGATCGACCTGATCTGCCCCTTTACCAAGGGCGGCAAGGTGGGTGCCTTCGGTGGTGCTGGTGTCGGCAAGACCGTGGTGATCATGGAGCTCATCAATAACATCGCGAAGAACCACGGAGGTTACTCCGTGTTTGCCGGAGTGGGTGAGCGAACCCGGGAAGGAAACGACCTCTGGATGGAGATGATCGAGGCAGGCGTCATTAACGCGGAGAAGGACTCCAGCGGGGAGCTCAAGCTCGATGAGAACGGCATGCCTACGGTGATCAGTGAGGGCTCAAAGGTTGCGCTTACCTACGGGCAGATGAATGAGCCTCCGGGAGCGCGTCTCAGGGTCGCTCTCTCCGCTCTCGCAATGGCAGAGTATTTCAGGGACGAAGAGAATCAGGACGTCCTCCTCTTCGTCGACAACGTGTTCCGCTTTTCCCAGGCGGGTTCGGAGGTTTCGGCCCTGCTGGGACGGACACCATCCGCGGTGGGTTATCAGCCAACTCTTGCAGAGGAAATGGCTGGTCTTCAGGAGCGAATCACCTCCACTAACAAGGGCTCGATTACCTCTTTCCAAGCGGTTTACGTGCCGGCAGATGACTTGACGGACCCGGCACCCGCAAACACCTTTGCCCACCTTGATTCCACGGTCGTCCTCGAGCGCTCTCTTGCGGAGCTCGGGATTTACCCTGCGGTGGATCCTCTGGCCTCTGTTTCCACCGCCCTTGCGCCTGACGTGGTAGGCGAGGAACACTATCGGGTGGCCCGGGGCGTTCAAGGTGTGTTGCAGCGCTACAAGGATTTGCAGGATATCATTGCGATTCTGGGTATGGATGAACTTTCTGACGAGGATAAGCTTACAGTTTTCCGAGCTCGAAAGATTCAGCGCTTCCTCTCCCAGCCCTTCAGCGTAGCAGAGGTCTTCACCGGAACTCCGGGCGTCTACGTATCGGTCGATGACACCGTCAAGGGCTTCGCGGAGATTCTCGACGGTAAGCATGATGACGTGCCTGAAAGTAATTTCTACATGAAAGGCGCGATCGATACGGTCGAGAAGGAATAGGTCCTTTGCGACCTTTCACCAAGGAAACCAGACACCGATCATCAAATGCCAGAACTCCTCGAAATTGTTACTCCCGAACGGAAGGTTTTCTCCGGGGAGGTGGAAAACGTGTATCTTCCGGGAACGGAAGGAGAGCTGGGAGCCCTGCCTGGGCATGCTCCGTTAGTGACCGGTGTGAGCCCGGGAGAATTGCGCTACACAGTGGATGGGAAATTAGAGGAGCTCGCCGTAGGTTCTGGCTTTGCCGAGGTTACTCAGGAAAAAATTACGATTCTCGCCGACCTTGCGGTGACCGATAGCGAAATCGACGAGAAAAAAGTCGAGGAAGCGATGAGGCGCGCGGAGGAGTCCCTCGCCAGTATAGATAGTTCAGATAATGCCGAGGAGGTGGCCGCCATTCAGGCATCGATCTCAAAGTCGATGGCCCAGTTGAATTTGAAGCGGAAACGCCGGCGCGTGTAGCGGGGCTTAGGTCACGCGGCAGACAAGGAGGTTGTTCACAATTTGGGCAGAAAAGGCAGGGTTTGTGACTTCAGAGTGTCTTTTTTTCGGGCTGGTCTTGACCCCGAGCCGGGTGCTTGGCAGTAAAACGAAAGTTTAGGCCAGATAAGCTGAATGCCAAAGGACAAGAGCCTGCAAAAAATCCTGTTAATTGGGTCGGGACCGATCGTGATCGGTCAGGGGTGTGAATTTGACTACTCCGGGACGCAAGCGTGTAAGGCGTTGCGGGAAGAGGGCTTCGAGGTTGTCCTCGTGAACTCCAATCCGGCGACCATTATGACCGACCCGGAGTTTGCGGATCGGACCTATATCGAACCGATCACCCCTGAGGTTATTCGGAAGATCATCGAGAAGGAGAAGCCGGATGCGCTTCTACCAACCCTCGGGGGTCAGACCGCCCTTAATGCTTCCATGGACTTGTGGCACAGTGGGGCTCTCCAAGAGCTCAACGTGCGCATGATCGGTGCTAACGCGGATGCTATCGCCAAGGGGGAGGATCGCTTACTCTTCAAGGAGGCGATGTTGAAGATTGGCCTGGACCTTCCGCAGTCTGGTGTGGTCCATACCATGGAGGATGCACGAACCGTTGCAGCGGATATTGGAACGTTTCCCCTGATTATACGGCCCGCCTACACCCTTGGTGGTAGCGGAGGAGGGATTGCCTACAATAAGGAGGAATTTGAAACGATCGTGGCGAGAGGGCTAGATCTCTCTCCTGTTACCGAAGTCCTCGTTGAGGAGAGCCTTCTGGGATGGAAAGAGTTTGAGATGGAGGTTATGCGCGACCGCGCGGACAACTGCGTAGTTATTTGCTCGATCGAGAACCTCGATCCGATGGGGGTGCATACCGGCGATTCCATCACGGTCGCTCCTGCCCAGACTTTGAGTGACCGTGAATACCAGATCATGAGGGATCAGTCCTTTGCGGTGATTCGTGAAATCGGGGTGGAGACTGGTGGGTCAAATATTCAGTTTGCGGTGGATCCTGAAAGTGGGCGGGTGGTAGTTATCGAAATGAACCCGCGAGTGTCCCGGTCCTCGGCGCTCGCATCGAAAGCCACGGGCTTCCCAATTGCGAAAATTGCGGCTAAACTTGCGGTTGGCTACACTCTGGACGAGCTCCCTAACGATATTACGAGGGAGACACCGGCAAGCTTTGAACCTACCATCGATTATGTGGTGACCAAGGTCCCACGTTTTACCTTCGAGAAATTCCCTGCCGCCGACCCCGTCCTTACCACCCAGATGAAGTCCGTCGGCGAGGCCATGAGCATTGGCCGGACCTTCAAGGAAAGCATGCAGAAAGCCCTCCGGTCACTCGAAACAGGCCGCCATGGTTTCGGTTCGGACGGCAGAGATCCGGCGAATCCGTCCCGCGAGGACATTGAGCGTAAGCTGCATGTGCCCAACTGCGAACGGATATACTGGATCAAGGTAGCTTATGAGCATGGCTGGAGCGTCGAAGATCTTTTCGAGGCCACTCAGATCGACCGCTGGTTCCTTGTGCATCTGAAGGAGATCGCAGATGAGGGTGTGAATCTGGCAGATCTTGACTTACGCCGTGCGAAGAAGCTTGGGTTCTCCGACAAGCAGATCGCCCTTGCTCGAGGGGAGTCCGAGGACTCTGTCAGAGAAAAGAGGAAAGGGGTGGGTATTCTTCCAACCTACCGCCTTGTTGATACCTGTGCAGCAGAGTTCGAGGCTTACACGCCTTACTATTATTCGACCTACGGTGATGAAAACGAAGCCCGGGACTCTGATACAAAGAAGATAATCATCCTCGGGGGAGGACCCAACAGGATCGGGCAGGGAATTGAATTTGACTACTGCTGTGTGCACGCCTCGTTTGCACTGAGGGAACTGGGCTATGAAACGATCATAGTTAACTCGAATCCGGAAACGGTCTCCACGGATTACGATACCAGTGACAAGTTGTTTTTTGAGCCTCTTACCCTGGAGGATGTTCTGAACATCTGCGATCAGGAAAACCCTGATGGAGTCATTGTTCAGTTTGGAGGGCAGACTCCTCTCAATCTTGCCGCTGATCTTGAGCGACATGGAGTCCCTATCGTGGGGACATCACCAGCATCCATCGAGCTTGCCGAAGACCGAAAGCATTTCTCAGCCCTGCTTGACGGTCTGGGCTTGCAGCAGGCTGAAGCGGGAACGGCTGTCTCCGAAGAGGAAGCCGTAGAGGTCGCGGGTAGAATTGGATACCCTGTACTGGTACGCCCGTCCTTCGTCCTGGGTGGACGGGCCATGATGATCGTCTATGATGATGATGAGCTGCGTCGCTACATGCGAGAGGCGGTTGACGCCTCTCCCGAGCGGCCAGTGCTGGTAGATCGCTTCCTCGATGGGGCTACCGAGGTGGATGTGGATTGTATTTCCGATGGAGAAAATACGGTCGTGGGAGCAATCATGCAGCACATTGAGCATGCTGGTGTTCATTCGGGAGACTCGGCCTGTGTGATTCCTTCGTTCAGCCTTGGTGAGGAAATTGAGAGAGAGATTGAGGAGGCAGCGATCAACCTTGCGAGAGAACTGAAGGTCAAGGGCCTTATGAATATTCAGTTTGCGGTCAAGGATGGCGAGCTCTACGTCATCGAGGTGAATCCAAGGGCTTCCCGCACCGTTCCCTTTGTTTCGAAGGCGATCGGGGTTCCACTGGCTAAGATCGCGGCCAAGATCATGGTGGGAGAGAAACTTCCTGACCTGGGGCTCACCGGGCGTATTGTCCCCGCTCACTATAACGTCAAGGAGGCGGTTTTTCCGTGGCCTCGATTCCCTGGCATCGACATTGTTCTTGGGCCGGAAATGAAGTCGACAGGGGAGGTAATGGGCATTGATGAGGATCTTGGAATGGCATACGCCAAGAGCCAGATCAGTGGATTTAACCCACTACCCCTGGAGGGCAATGTCTTTATCTCGGTCAGTGATCGCGACAAGGAGCAAGCAATCTCCATCGCCTCACAATTCGTCGAAGCTGGGTTTACGCTCTTTGCCACCGGAGGTACTCACCGTCGCCTCGAAGAGGCTGGAGTTCAAGCCCAGCGACTCTACAAGCTCGCCGAACGGAAGCGCCCGAATGTTCTGGATATGATGAAGAATGGAAAGATCCAGTTTGTGGTGAATACCCCAAGTAGTCACGAATCAAGGGAAGATGAAGTCATCATCCGGAGCACAGCAGTCGCTAACAAGGTCAGCCTCTGCACGAATCTTGCCGCAGCAGATGCCAGCGTGAAGGCGATTTGCTCATTGCAGCAACTGGAATTCAAGGTGAAACCGCTTCAGGAATACTACTAGCGGATCGGGGCTGGCAAGATGGGGAGTTTATCGGGGCCTAACGGAAATTCCGGCCCTCCATGAATTCATACCAGTCCTTTTCCAAAGCTACATCATTGTCATAGCCGTAGACGTCTAGAAGAACGGACTTGGTAATCTTTTCACCTTGGCGGGATCGCTCAACCAGCTTCTGATACTTTGTGATTTTCTCATCAGAGCTTACTAGGAAGTAGGTCAGGGCGAAAATATAGCCCGACTGGTTAGGGGTAAGGGAAAGGATTTGGGCATTACATACCGATTCGAGAGTTTCCCGGATTTCCTTTCGGCACATTTTTTTCAATGGGCTGGGCCATGATTCGTCAGGCTCAAGGATAGCTCCTCGTTTGAAATCCGCCTTTTCGTTAGCGTAGTAGGTCTTGAAATCAATGTAGTGAACTCGGCACAGTCGAAAGATTCGGTGCTCCACATAGTAGCCCCACCCCGCAGTCATCCAGAAGGGCATGGACCCTGACAGGCCTCGGCCTTTAAGGATTGTCGCTGCAGTGCCATGGACGAATGCGGGAGTCAAATCGGTCTCTCCTCCGGCTGACCGTTCGGGGTCAGCTTTACAGAGCACCCGGTAGCGGTTCTGAGGGTCGCCGTAATTTCGAGTAATCCTGCAGGATTGGAGCTGGTTTGCATCCCATCCGCTACGTTGCTGCTCCTGCTCAAGAACAGCCGTGTAGTCGTGGCCCGAACCAACAAGGTAGACAGTAAAGCGGTAAGGAGCAGTTTCAGAGCCGGGAGCACCTCCTGGTGTCCGGAATGCGTTCTTCCCGAAGTCCTCTTCGAGCCCGGGCATAACCCGGACGCACTCGTCCCAGACCTTTTCCGCATAGCGACGAGCTGGATCGTGGTTCGTTCCCTTTGCTCGCAGGGCGAAATGATCGGTCTGGCGCTCGCGCCACTCCAAATTCTTAAAGTGCTGGTGTTGCGCGAATACCGTCGGAGCTGTCATCACTGCGGCTGCGATGAGGAGGCGAAGGATCTTGATCATAAGGCACCGTATGCAGATCCCGGTCCAATCGCAATGCAGGAAGCCCCAGGGATCTCATGGTATAAGGGACTTCCACTTTTTCAGAGCGCGGTGCGACCTTGCGATAAAGGATCAAGGAGGATTACCGGGCAGGGGGCGGTTTTGAATCCCCGGGAAGAGAAAAGCTTTTCTAGTAGCGAGGAAACGACTTGCTGCAGTAGAAATACCCCATGAAGGCATCGAGAGACAGAGATCACAGAAAACCGAAAGGGTTTCTCGGAGGTTTCCTGCTCGCAGCAGCCACCGTGGCTCTCTACCTTGCCCTCCAGCTGTGGATTCTGCCCTCAGCGGGAATTCCCACCTGACTCAATGATCAATGCCTTCCGGTCGGAAAGGGCAATGCAGGCGATAATGACTCGGAGAACGCCGCAGCTGCCAATGGGGAAACGACTCCCTGAAGATTCTTATCGCAAAAAGATGCGTTGAGTCAGCCGCCAGAAAAAAAACTAAAAAAGCCACGCCGAAGCGTGGCTTAGTTCTTTCAGAGAGGAAGGTTCCTGTTATTTCGCCTTAAGCACCCCCTTCATGACACCGAAGTGTCCCGGGAAAGTGCAAAGGAAGGGATAGTCTCCTGCCGCCGGCACCTTGAAGACAATGGTCTCTTCCTCCTTAGGTCCGAGGATCTTGGTTTTCGCAACGATTTGAGCCGCGAGGGCAGGATCGAGTGGAAGATAGTCGCCGGCTGCGTTGGCCACGCCACCGATGGCAAACTTTGGGATGTCAGAGCCAGGCTTCAGGATCACCACATTATGCCCCATGGCGGCCTTAGGAAGAGCTCCGATATTCTTGAATGTAAGGGCAACAGTATGACCAGCCTTTACCTCGATCTCGGCTTTGTCGTATTTCATCTGGTCATTACCAGTGATGGTGACCTCGACGTCGGCCTTTGGAGCATCCGCTTTTTCTTCTGCTCGGGAAACCGGGAACATGAAAACCACTGCTGTAAGGATGAGGGGGATGTTTTTCATAATGGCGGGAAGATGGGCCGTGTTGCTCAAGGAGCAAGCAAATCTTTTAGATAAGAGCAGGAGAGAACAACGAGGCGCTAAGATAGTTTATTTACGGAGAAAATTCCGATCTTCTTGCAAACTCCAGCCCGTTTCGGGAATCTCCTCCTGTCAGGCGGTGAGTTTTTCGGCATAACTGCCTCAAGCCCTTAACCTTTCAGGGCCGCCCTGAGGAAAGGTGCGGTTCGGGAAGATTTCGAACTGGCGACTTTTTCCGGGGGGCCCTGGGCAACAATTCGCCCTCCGGACTCTCCGGCTTCAGGGCCCATATCGATAATATTATCGGCCTCTGCCATGATTCCGGTGTGGTGCTCGACCACTACCACGGTGTGGCCTTCCTCGACCAAGCGATGAAGAACGTCGATCAGTCTTTTAACGTCCTCAAGGTGGAGCCCGATTGAGGGTTCTTCGATAAGGTAGAGGTTGGCCTGCGGTTTTCGCGACTTCATCGCGGTTTTGCTGATCCGGCCACGGGTCAGTTCGGTTACAAGTTTCACCCGCTGGGCCTCTCCACCGGAGAGGGTAGGGCTTGGCTGCCCGATTTGGAGATACCCGAGCCCAGTTTCCTTGAGAAGGGACAAGGTCCTGTGCAACTTCCCGTGGGTGGCAAAAAAGTCAGCAGCCTCGTCGATGGTCATGGCAAGGACATCGCCGATGGACCTGCCGTTGTATCGTATTTCGAGAGTGGCAGGATTATAGCGTTTGCCATTGCAGCTCTCGCAATGAGTCCATGTGGACGGGAGGAAGTCCATTTCCAGTTTAATTCGTCCGTTCCCCTTGCACTCAGGGCACTGACCGGTCGCGTTGTTGAATGAAAACCGGGAGGCATCAAAACCCTTCATGCGCGCCTCTGGCAGCTGGGCAAAGAGTTTGCGAATGTCATCAAAGATCTTCACGTAGGTTGCGGGGCAAGATCGAGAGGTCTTACCGATGGGAGACTGGTCTACCTCGTAGCAATGGCGGATTAATTTTACACCGGAAGCGGAAGTCCATGTTTTGTCTGGGTTCCGCTTGAAGAGCTCGGCAAGTGTGCCCCTCATAAGGGAAGACTTGCCGCAGCCAGAAATGCCGGTGATCACAGTCAGGCGCTCAAGGGGAATCCTGACCTCGATGCTCTTGAGATTATTGACGGAACACCCCCTGAGCCTGAGCCATCCTGTTCTTGCCGAGGCCTTTGGCAAAGGTCGCCGCTGCCCCAGAACAGGATGGGAAAGGGGGTTGGCGAGGGCTTGGCCCGTAATCGACTGCTTAAGCTTGCGAAGCTTACCCAGATTACCGGATGCAACGATTTCTCCGCCATGGCGTCCAGCCCCTGGACCAAGATCGATAATGTGCCCCGCCCGTTCCATGGTCTCGTCATCGTGTTCAACTACGAGGAGGGAGTTGCCCTTGGATCTCAAGGTCTCGAGCGTATCGAGGAGTTTCTGGTTGTCACGGGGATGAAGGCCGATCGTCGGCTCATCAAGAACGTAGAGGACACCCCGCAGGTTAGAGCCCAACTGGGCGGCGAGGCGAATGCGTTGAGCCTCGCCGCCCGAAAGAGTACGAGCAGATCTATTAAGCTGGAGATAACCCAGACCGACCTTTTCGAGGAAACGCAAGCGCTGGGTTATTTCAGGAATGATATCGCGAGCAATTGTACGGGCTCTGCCGGTAAAGTGAAACTCCTTCACCGCCGCGGCCGCCTCCGAGACTGGAAGCGTTGTAAGGTCATGAATTGCACGATCCTGGATCCGGATGGCACGGGAGATTTCGTTCAGGCGGCTTCCTTGACAGTGTGGGCAAATGACGAGTTCTTCCTTGTCCGCCCGATCCAGTTTCCGGTCAAAGTCAATTTCAGCTTCCGTTGTCGAATTGAAGGAATCTCGCCTCGATTTTCGGGACCGCTTTTGGCAGGGCATGACTTCTCCGTGACCCCTGCAGGTTTTGCACCATCCGCGCGGGGAGTTGAAGGAGAAGTGAGCGGGATCGGGAGCCTCGAAGGAGCGCCCCGTGACCGGGCTTACGCGTGCCTTCGAGAAAGGGCGAAGAAAATTAGCAGAATCGAGGATTCGCAGAGTTCCCTTTCCCAACCGCAGTGCGGTTGCAACCGCTTCTCGAAGGTCCGAAATACGGGTGCTGGCGTCTGAGACTTGGAGGATGAGAATGTCGATATCGTGCTCTTTGAAGCGCTCGAGGCGCTCAAAGGCCTCAACCTCCTTCCATTGGTTATCCACAAGAAGGCGTGTATATCCCTGCCGCTCGGCCCAGGCAGCAACATCACTATGGAATCCTTTTCTTCCTCGAACTACCGGAGCAAGGATGTCGACGGGTCCGCGTTTCAAATGCGAACGGATCGCCTTTACGATAGCGTCCTCGGTCTGAGGGATGACGGGCTCTCCGGACTCAGGGCAATGCTGAGTCCCCAGTTTTGCGTAAAGGAGGCGCAGGAAGTGATAGACCTCCGTGACGGTAGCAACGGTGGACTTTCCTCCCCCTTGTGAAATACGTTGTTCTATCGCGACTGTGGGAGGCAGTCCGGAGATGCGATCGATATCTGGCTTTTCCATTTGCTCGGCGAATTGACGAGCATAGGGAGACATGGAATCGAGGAATCGTCTCTGGCCTTCCGCGAAGATAATGTCGAAGGCAAGAGTGGATTTTCCACTTCCGCTGAGTCCGGTCACCACTACGAACGCTTCTCTCGGAATAGTGATGTCGATGTTCTTCAGATTATGTTCCCGGGCTCCAGCTATCTGAATGCTGTTTTGAGATCGATTTCTTGGAGGTTTCTTGGGCCGGCTTTTCTTGGCCCCGATTTGCTCTTTGCTGAGAAGGGGTGCGAGATAGAGAGCGGTCTGGGTTGAGGTTTTCATAACCTCCTCGGGCGTTCCTGTTGCCACAATCCTGCCGCCTTCGGCCCCAGCTCCCGGGCCCAAATCGATCAGATAGTCTGCGGACTTGATGACATCGAGATTATGCTCGATGACCACCAGAGAATGCCCGACATCTACCAGCCGGTTGAAAACGACAAGAAGTTTTTGGATGTCGCCGAAATGCAGGCCAGTAGTTGGCTCATCGAGCACCAGCAGTTCGGGGGAAGCCTTGCGGCTGGAAAGGGCTTCCACCAGAATGGAACAAAGCTTGAGACGTTGCGATTCACCTCCAGAGAGCGTGTTCAGGGGCTGCCCCAATCGGAGATAGCCGAGGCCGAGATCTTCCAGAGGCCGTAGAAGAAGAAGAATGCGAGCCTTAGTGGCGGCTTCCTTGGTAGTGGCTCTACGCGGGGTATCTGCGGCGCCCCTCGCAAAGAAGACCATGGCCTCGGTAACCGTGAGAGCGAGGACCTCTGCAATGGATTTCCCATCAAACTGAACCTCGAGAGCGGATTGATTATACCGCGAGCCTTGGCATTCCGGACACGTGAGATACAGATCCGAGAGAAACTGCATCTCGACCTTCTCGAAGCCGTTACCAGAACAACGTTCGCAGCGCCCTGATCCGGAGTTAAAGGAGAAAAATCCCGGGGTTGTTCCGCCAAGCTTTCCGTCAGGGCTCTCCGCGAAAAGCTGGCGGATGAGATCAAAGGCGCCGAGGTATACAACGGGCGTTGACCGTGGCGTGCGCGAAAGGGGACTCTGGTCTACAAGCTTTACACTCGTCACTTGTTCAGCACCGCTAAGCTGTCGCACAGGAGCAGGTTCCGAATCGGTATTTATCTGAAGTGCTACCGCCAGGTTCTGGTAAAGAATATCGTGTACTAACGTGGATTTTCCCGAACCAGACACTCCTGTCACACAGGCCAAAACGCCAAGTGGGATATCGACGTCGAGCCTTTTCAGGTTGTGGCAGCAGGCACCACGAATGCCAATATAGCCCTCGGGCTTTCTGCGGTCTTGAGGAATAGGAATCGAGTGTTTACCAAGGAGATAAGGCAGGGTGGAACTTTGAGGACAGGATTGCAGGGAGCCAGTCTGGAACGCACGGGGCCCCGGCAATGCGGCGACAATCTCACCTCCCTGCTCCCCGGCGCCAGGCCCAATGTCCACAAGGTAGTCAGCAGCGCGCATCACGGCTTCCTCGTGCTCCACGACGAGAAGTGTGTTTCCCTTGTCGCGCAGGCCATGCATCACGGAAATGAGAGCTCCGACATCTCTGGGATGGAGCCCAACGGTTGGCTCGTCGAGAACAAAGAGCGTGTTGGTCAGCGAAGCGCCTAGACAGCTGGTCAGGTTGACTCGTTCAATCTCGCCACCCGAGAGGGTTCGAGTCGCCCGGGAAAGAGTGAGGTATCCTAGGCCGACCTCGCAGAGGTAGCGTAATCGGTTGGAAATTTCGGATAAGACCAGCTTGGTGGTCTTATCGATCTCGCCGTCTTCGTTCTGAAGCTTCTCGGTAAATTGCGTGATCCATTGGTGGAGCTCGGAAACGGGGCTGCTCCAGACTTCGGGAAGAGTATGTCCGTCGACCTGAAAACAGAGGGCCTCGGGTTGGAGGCGGGCTCCCCTACAGTGGCCGCAGGTCGTGTAAGACCGGTAGCGGCTCAGAAAAACACGGATATGCATTTTATAGGCACGCCCTTCGAGCCATTCAAAAAACCCCTTTACCCCATACCATTCGCCATTCTCCCACGCGTCCTCGGAACTGCTTCGCTCTCCATAGAGGACCCAACTTTGCTCTTCACTGCTCAGGTCAGAAAACGCGCAGTCGAGGTCCAAGCCTCTGCGGGCTCCGTGGAGTTCGAGATCTCGCTGGCACTCCTCTCCTCGTTCACCCTGAAAGGGCTTTACGCAGCCCTCGTGAATGGAGCGAGAATGGTCTGGAATCGCCTTCTTTAGATCAATACCGATTACTCGTCCGAAGCCACGGCAGTTCGGGCATGCTCCCATCGGGTTGTTAAAGCTGAAGAGAGCGGGAGTTGGTGGTCGAGCAGTGAACCCTGTAAGCGGGTTGGTCCAATTCGTAGTGAAGGCTCTCGGCGTATCTGATTCTGTTCCATCGCTGATGGCGCAGGTGCCTTTGCCGAGGTCGAGAGCCCGTTCGAGGGCCTCCAGAATCCGATGTTTGCTGGATTTTTTGATCAGGATTCGATCCTGAATGACGTAGAGCTGCGGAGGAAGTAGAGCAAACCCAGCCTCTTCAGGGGTGTCGGTCCGGACGACTTGTCCATTGAGGAAAATTCTCAGGTAACCTTGCTGCTGCAGAAACGCGAAGAATGTTTCAAGTTCCGTATTTTTTGGAACGTCGACAGGAAAGAGGATAAGAGCTTGCTGGTCGCAAAAGTTTTCAAGGCACCAGGCGGTAATAGAATCGCTGGTATCTGGCCGAATAATATCACCCGAGGTGGGATCCACCGCATGTGCGCAGCGGGCGTAGAGCAACTTCAGGTAATCGTTGATCTCGGTGATGGTGCCGACTGTCGAACGTGTTGAGCGGACATTATTTTTTTGCTCGATGGCAATAGCAGGAGGGATCCCATCAATCCGATCGACCACGGGTTTATCCATTCGGTCGAAAAACTGCCTGACGTAGGGAGAGAAGGTCTCAACGTAGCGCCGCTGGCCCTCTGCGTAGAGCGTTTGGAATGCGAGAGAAGACTTTCCAGAGCCTGAAGGTCCGGTGATTACGGTCAACTGACCAAGCGGAATCTCGAAATCGAGACCCTTGAGATTGTTCTGGCGGGCCCCACGAACGACGATGGCGTCATGCAGCTTCTGCTTGGAGCTTCCGGTCCTGCGGCGGGCCGGAGAAGCGGAGGTGCTTTTCTTGGCGGGGGGCACGGGCCGTATTTTGAGGGCTTGGAGAAGTAAGGCGGGGCATCAACCAAATCGTCAATGCCGATCTTTGCCAGACAAGAGAGATCCTAGCCCCGGTTTTAGACCGGTCAACTCACTGATCTTACTCGTCTCCGTCGTCCTCAAGGCCGTCAGGAACTTCGGGGAATTCCCCATCGAGGATAGCGAGAAAATACGGCTTGTCCGCTGCCGCTGCCTCCTCCCGTTCAAGGTAGCCTGCCCCTTCACGATCTCCTTGGGCCTGACGACGCCGAATTTCCCTGTTGATCTGAGCGCGGTAGCGGCTCTTGGCGTCTTCGAAGTCGGTTTCGTAGTCTTCCCAGATGCCTTGCTGCTTGGCAAGGGCTCTTTCGTGCTCTTTCTCCACCGCACGTCCTGCCCACCTTGCCCAGTCGGGCAGGTTCAAAGAGGCTGGGATTTCCCCCTTTTCCTCAATGTTGTCTGTAATTCCATCGATCAATTTTTCCGCTTCGCGGCTGAAACGACGAGCCGTACTGGTTTCGCTTTCCATGTCGGCAACGAAATCCTTTATGTTCTTGTCGTGGCGTCTTTTCCAGCGCTCATGGGACGCCTTTTCGCCGTCACGGAAGATCTGCCGGTATTTCACGAGCCAGTCCTCGGCTCCAGCTGGGCGATTTGTTTCTCCGGCACTCGGCATATTGCGACGTGAAGGAGCTGACCATTCCACGAGGAAAAAGCGCGCTTCAGAGGGATCCCCAGATGCGTTGAGGTAGCCGAACCCCGGCTCTTCTCCTTTTCCGAATTTCAGATATTTCTTTGGGCCATCTCCTCGGTCTGGCTGCCCAGGCGCCCAAGTGACAAAGTCAAACCGTTCACCAGTCACAAAGGTCCATACTCGTGTGGCGGTGCCCTTTTGCTTTCCTCCTATCCAGCATCCTCCTCCCTCATCGAGCAACTCCCGCATGGATGTGCCGATCCAAGCTGCTTCGTCCTCGCTAGATGGAACCGCAAGATGCCCCCCGGCGGCTTGTGCAAGGGTATTGGCCTGTTCCCACGGCATGGATTCAGGAACGGCAAGAAAGCGGGAACCGTTGATGTTCTGAGTGCCTGCTGGGAAAGTTGGGCGCTTGGCTTTGAGCGAGGCTGAAACCCTTTCAAGTTGACTCGCTATAGATCCTGCGTTGCCTCCTTCCGTCCATTGAAGGATAAACGGTAGATTCCGTGATGCGGGCATGTCATCGAGGGACTGGTCCGGGAGAAGGGCGGCAAAGTCCTCGCCCCCGTCGTCTGAGGTAGTTTCATCGGGCTGCCCCGCCGCCCAAAGGTCGTCAGAAGGAGCGCTGCCATCCACCCAGTACCATTTCCCTTCCATTCCCGAATCGGAGAGGCCCAGCCAACACGGGCTGGTCAGCTTAAGCTCAGAAACGGCCCACTCCAGATCCTCCTTGCTCCCCAAAGAGGCCAGCTGGGCCCCATGTGCCTCCGCATAATGAGAGGCAGCCATCCACGAGCGAGCGCTGGTGATCAGCAGGTAATGAGACGTTCCGCGCTTCACTGCTCCCTCGGGAAGTTCGGATAGATTACCGGATTTAAGTTTGGCTTTGAGCCTCACCAGAGCCTGTGTAGTGCTCTCAACTGGTTTAGGCTTGGCCGGCTCAGGGGCAGGCGTTTCCTCTTTCTCAGGGGTTTTGGCTACAGGGGCAGGCTTCGGCTTGGGTTTCGATTTAGGCTTTGGCTTTACCGCGGGAGATTCCTGCTCCGGGGCCGTTGCCGCGGTTTTGTCGTTCCCCTTCTTTCCAGAGCCAATCAGGATAAATCCAAGGACTCCCAGAACCATGATGGTAGCAAGAATTCCGATGACAGGGATTGATTGAGACTTTGGTTGGGGGACTGCGATGGCAGGAGTCGCGGCGCGCATTCCCAAAGGGGGCTGGCTGCGGCCGGCTACAGCAGGGGTAGCTGTTTTAGAGCGGCGCAGAACCGGTTTTTTCAACTTGTCTCCGAGTTCGTCCAGCTCTTTAGCGAGATCTTCTGCCTTGGCGTAGCGCAGTTCCGGGGAAGGATGAGTGGCTCTCCTTATGATCCTGTCAAACTCCGGGTTGCACTGGCTTACCGCTGAAGGCGGCTGCCAGGGTTCTGAAGGAACTTTGGCAGTCAGTAATTCATAGAGAAGAACTCCAACAGCGAAAATATCTACTCGCTGGTCTACTTCGCCTGGATTGTTGACTACCTCAGGCGCACTGTAGCCTGGGGTGCCCCATACGATTTCGTCTGGATTGTGGCCCTCCCCGACCGGTCGTGCCAACCCGAAGTCTCCGATCTTGGGAACCGCTTCCGGGCCGAGGAGAATATTTCCGGGCTTGATGTCGCGATGCAGGATGCCGTGCTGGTGGGCGTGGGCTAACCCGTGGGAAATGCCTGCTACCAGGCGAACCGCTTCTCCCTGGTCGATTGCTCTGCCGTAGGCAGAATGGTGGAGGGACTTGCCCTCGACCAACTCCATGATGATGTAGAGCATTCCGTCAGCGTCACCAAAATCATACACTGCGATCAGGTTGGGATGATTAAGGCGGGCCATGGATTTGGCCTCGGATTCAAAGCTCGATCGGAATTGTGGATCCGCCCCAAATTGACGCGGAAGGATTTTGATTGCGACCGGACGGTCGAGGGAAACCTGACGGGCGGCGTAGACCGCACCCATCCCTCCCTGCGCGATGAACGCAGTAATCTCGTAAGCCGGGAAGTGCGGCTGTAGCTCCTCTAAACTTGGAGCCTGAAAATCGAGATCAGGTGACATAGGGTAACAACACCGTATAGTGCCCTTCGTTGCAGCTTTAGGCAAGCGCCAGAAATGTCGCTAACCTTCAGGGCCAGGGCCCTGCCGGCGGGAGATCCAGGCCTTTCTGCAGGGGCTTATCGCCTTTCTGCGGTATCGAGGACCCCGGAGCCGAGGTGCTCTAGAAAAGCGCGTCCCGTCGCGCCACAGGCGTTGATCTCGTTCAAGATCGCACGGGCCTGGCTTTCGTTTCCGCTCTTGGTGGCGGCTTCCTGCTTCAGCTTCAGGGTCCCAATGTAGGCCTGCCGGATCTGGTTTGCCTGAGCTTGCAGAGCCTCTTTCAGCGCCTGTTGCGCCTCTATCCTTTTTCTCAAAAGGTCGATTCCCCGTGGAGAAAGTGGGAGTTTGATGGCGTCGCGGACGCTCAGTGGAATAACGCCTTCGACGCTTACTTTGGCCTTCATCTGGTCGATCGTAGGTTGGTAGGCCTGCCCGTCGGCGCGTCGCAGTCCACGGAGCCAGAAGTTAAGATCTGACTTGAGGCCCTTGCCGTTTTCAAGAAGCGCGGAGCTGAACTTGCCCTCCAGAGTCAGGACCTTTTTCTGGTAGGCGGCTCGTTGGCTCGCCCAATCGCCTGCTCCAGAGCCCGGAGATGCCGGGGCTGGGGTGCCACCGTCCTTACTCCATTCGATGACGAAGGCTTCTACATTATCTTCTGGGTTTTGATCGT
>MDTD01059697.1_pt1 | contig 16563 bp, 18 predicted proteins | sample 811221 | NCBI WGS metagenome assembly MDTD01 (sample SAMN05326646, study PRJNA326480) | marine metagenome | isolation source: seawater | place: Pacific Ocean: South West | collected 2011 | reverse complement strand
TCCTGAATAATTAAATCTAGATTTATCTTCGAACACAAATTGATACCAAATCTTAAGAGGCTGTAGTTTTATGTAATCTTTTGGGTCTTTTTCAAATAATTCAAATAACTCGTTTATAAGATACGGAGCCGTTATGACGGTTGGTCCACCATCATAGATAAAACCGTTTCTTTTAAATACTCTAGCTCTACCACCAAGGTCTTTGTGTTTTTCAATTAATGTAACATTATGACCTTTTGCCTTAAGACGAAGTGCAGCCGCAATACCGCCGAAGCCGGAACCTATTATTATTGAATTCATAATATTTAAATTTAACCTATATAAGTTAAATTTTAAGAATTAATTTTTTTCAATTCTGCTTTAGTTTCTTTTAGATTTTTGTCAAAAAGATTGTCTAATTTCGATTTATCTACAGAAGTGGAAATAATTTTTTTAACTGACTCTATAGCTATTTTAATTGAAGTATTTTTTATATCTCTAATAGCATTCTCTTTCATCTGATTGATTTTTTGCTGTGCGACGTTTTTCTTAATTTCAGATGAATTATGAAACTTTTCATTCATTTCTATTACAAGTTTTTCACTATCATCTTTTGCTTGTCTTAAAATTTTTTTTACTTCTTTATCAGCAGTGTCTAATTTCTTTTGAGCCTCATCTAGCATACTTTTTGTTTCTGCTCTAAGTTTTTCACTTTCATCAATTTCCTTTTGAATACCAGTGATCATACCAGTTAACAGGTCGTTTATTTTACCAGGAATTTTTAAATAAACCAAAGCACCAAAGAAAATGAAAAATGATACGGCTACCCAAAATGTTGCATCAAAAGTCATAATCTTTTATTTTTACTAGCAATATCACTTACAATTGCTGTAATACTGCTATTGTTGACAGTAGTACCAATTAATTGATTGATTAAATCCGACGAAGTTTCAATTGCAATTTGATTTATTTTTTCTGGAGATTTCTTTTTTAGTTCTTCAATTTCGTCTTCTGCAATTTTAACCTCTTTGTCTATTTCTTCCTCAAGTTTTTGTCTTTTGTTATTTATGTCATCTAATAATTTTCTTCTTGATTCATTGAATAGATTTTTTGCGTCAATTTTTGATTTTAAAATAATTTTATCAAACTCTTTTAATTTTGCCTCGCTATCGTTCCTTTGTTTTTCTGCAAGTTCAAGATTATCCAAAATCTGCGATTTCCTTGATTCTAAATTATCACTTATTTTAGGTAGGATTAATTTAGATAAAACTAAATATAAAACTCCAAAAGTTATAGTTAGCCAAAAAATTTGAGAAAACCAAAATTCAGGATCAAGTTGAGGCATACCTCCACTTTCAGCCGCTTGTATAATATTTATTGATAAAAAATATACAACTAAAGTTTTAAATATTATTTTTTTTAACATTAATTAAAATGCAAATAAAATAATTAACGCAACAACTAATCCAAATAGTCCTGTCGCTTCCGCTAATGCGAAACCTAACAAAAGATTTGGAAATTGCTTTTGGGCCGCTGAAGGATTTCTCATCGCTCCAGAAAGGTAATTACCAAAAATAATTCCTATTCCAACCCCTGCTCCTGCTAGAGCGATTGCCGCTAAGCCTGCTCCTATCATTTTTGCTGCTTCTAGTTCCATTATATCCTCCTTTAATAATTCTAATGGTGTAAATTTAATGCATCATTCAAATATATGCATGTTAAAATTGCAAATACATAAGCCTGAAGAAATGCTACTAAGATTTCTAACCCTGTAAGTGCAACCGAAAAGCTAAGTGGAAGCCATCCCCCCACAAATCCTAAGCTTACTACAAAGCTTCCGAATACTTTCATCATCGTATGCCCCGCCATCATGTTGGCAAACAATCTAACCGAAAGACTAATTGGTCTACTTAAATATGAAATAATTTCTATAATTACTATTAATGGCAATAAAACCATTGGTACGCCACCTGGTACAAATAATTTCAAATATCCTAAACCATGTTTGATAAACCCTATTATTGTTACCCCAATAAAAATAAACGCTGCCAGTACAAAGGTCACGATAATGTGGCTAGTTACTGTAAATGTGTATGGTATCATTCCCAACATATTACAAAATAAAACAAACATGAATAATGAAAATATAAATGAAAAATAAGGTTTTGCTTTTGAACCAGCGGTATCACTAATCATTTTAGATATAAATGAATAACTTAACTCCCCAAGCAATTGTAGTTTGCTAGGAATAATTGAATTTTTTTTTGCTCCGAGGTTAAATATTAAAAGTATTACAATTACACTAATTACCATGAATAAGCTTGCATTTGTAAATGATATATCTATTTCTCCCACTTTTATTTCTGGCCCAATTCTGTATACATTGAATTGAGTCATCGGATTTGCTGCCATGTTTATTCAGTCTTTCTGCATTTTTTTTGCTGATCTGATAACATTTATAATTCCCGTTGCCACACCAATAAAAAAAAATATTATTATTAACCAAGGCTTAGTATCAAACCAATTGTCTAAAATAAACCCTATAATTGTGGCCACTAATACCGCAGAGACTAACTCGGTACTAAGCTGAAAAGCCTTACCAAAGCTAGATTTTTCGTTATTTCTTTCTGACGGGTTATTTTTTTTAAATTGTGATTTTGCAATTTTTAAGCGAGTTTTTAAGTCATCAGTCATTTTAAGCAACTAAGTCTTCAGCTTTTTGTAAATCTACAGATACAAGCTGACTAATACCTTTTTCAGGCATGGTAACACCGTACAGTCTGTCCATTTTAGACATTGTTAATGCATGGTGGGTCACAATTATAAATTTAGTTGTAGTAATTTTTGTTAATTCGTCCAATAGATTGCAAAATCTTGTTACGTTCGCATCGTCTAAAGGAGCGTCTACTTCGTCTAGGACACAAATTGGAGCTGGATTTGTTAAAAATACTGCAAAAATTAAAGACAATGCTGTTAAAGCCTGCTCACCGCCAGATAATAAAGTAATTGACTGAAGCCTCTTACCTGGGGGACTAACTAATAAATCTAATCCAGCGTCTAAAGGATCATCAGAGTCAACAAGTTCTAATTTTGCATTTCCACCATTAAAAAGTTTCATGTAAACTTCGTTAAATTTTCTGCTAACTTTTTCAAAGGCCTCCAAAAGTCTTTCCCTACCTTTTTGATTTAAGTCATTTATACTGTCTTTTAGTTTAATTATAGCATTAACAATATCCTCTCTATCCTTTTCCATTTTTGTAATTTCATTTTTATATTTACCAGTCTCTTCATCTGCTCTTAAATTTACAGATCCTAAATTATCTCTATCTCTTTTTTTTTTATCTAATAATTCTTCCTGAGTGACTGTATCTGGAAAATCATCTTGTTTTTCTAGGTTTGAAAATTCCAAAAGATTTTCTTCTTTAATACTAAGCTCTCCCTCGACTCTTTCAATTAAATCATTTCTTCTTTTATTTAATCCTACAATAGTTGCATTAGCACTAGCTCTTTTTTCTCTTACACTAATTGAACTTTCTTTTATTTCATTTAATTTAGTCTTATTTTCCCCAAGTTGTTGTTCTAGATTACTAATTTTGCTCTCGTTATTTTGCTTCTCGTTATCTGAAATTCTTAAATTTTCTGAAATTTGCCCCTTCTTTTCTGCATTAAGATTTGGTTGTTTTTCTAAATCTGATAATTTTTTATTTAATTTTTCTTTTCTATTAGCTAATTGAATTATCATTTTTTCGGAATTAACTAATAAATTTTTCCAACTCTCAATTTCAGTGTCTATGTTGCCTATACGCTCTTTTCTTTTTGTAGACTCTTCCTTTATGCTTTGATTTTTACTATATGCTATTGTGTATTCGTGTTGTAATTTTTTTATATTTTCATTTCTTGAACTTATTTTGGATATTCCATCATTATCATTCTCATCTGATATATTTTGGATTATAAATGACAAGGTCACATTAGCATGTTTTAAATTTTCTCTAGCTTGCTGAATTTCGTTTTTATCAATAAGCTCAATTGTTTCATTTAAACTTTTCCTTATTTCTTCAAGAGAATTTTTGTGTTCCATAACTTTTTCTGCGCTAAGTGATTTTAACAATATATCTATTTTTTCTTGCTCATTTTTCAAATTGATTTTAGCAACATCTAAGTCTTGGTCTGATTTTCTTTCAGTTTCATAATATTTTGAGTCTATTTCTACCAATTTATCTTTTTCATCATTCAACCTTTTTTGATTTGAAGTAGCATCAATTACTATACTCTTTTCTCTATCTTCATCTTCATCAATAGTTTTTAAAGACGTTTTAGTTGACTCTATCTCACTTAACATTCTATCAGTTTCTTCATCTAAATTTTGTAACTCCAAATTAAGTCTTTGAATTCTTGAAATAATTTCTAAATTGTTCTCTTTAATAGGATTTATTTCATCCTCTAATTTTTTAATCAAATTCTCCAATTCTAAAATTTTGTCATTAAATAATGAAAATTCTTTTTCTGCGTCCTCATTTATTTCATTTTCTACTTTGATTTCATTTTCAATTTCTCTAATTTTTAAATAATATAAACCTGCTTCAACTTTTTTTATTTCATCAGATATATTTTTATATTTTGTTGCTTCTTCTGCTTGTTTTTCTAAATTAGTTAATTGTTTTTCAAGTTGCCTTCTTAGTTCATCAGCTCTTTTAAGATTGTTTTCTGCAGCATTCAATCTTAGTTCAGCTTCATGCCTCCGTGCATGCAATCCAGAAATTCCAGCTGCTTCTTCTAATATTGCTCTTCTATCTTGTGGTTTAGCTGTTACTAATGATCCAATTCTTCCTTGACTGATTATAGAAGGGGAGTGTGCTCCGGTTGATAGATCTGCAAAAAACATTTGAGCATCTTTCGCTCTTACTTCTTTGTCATTTACAAAAAATCTTGAGCCTTTATCTCTCTCAATTTTTCTTTTAATTTCAATCTCTTCCATTTCTTTAAATTGAAAAGATCCTGATTTCTCCGTATTTGAAATATGAATACTTACTTCTGCAATATTTTTTGACGGTTTATTTGATGTACCAGAAAAAATAACATCTTCCATTCCAGAACCTCTCATGCTTTTTGCAGAGGTCTCACCCATGCACCATCTTAAAGATTCTACAATGTTTGATTTACCGCAACCATTAGGACCAACAATACCATTCAATCCTTTCTCAATTAAAAAGGTTGTTTTTTCTGAAAATGATTTAAATCCATTAAGTTGGATTTTTTTAAACTCCATGAATTAACTTATAACAGTTTTTCTAAAGTTTTTTCTAAATTTTTATATGTTAATGGTTTTTCAAACTTTTCGTTGTTGATTATAATAGTAGGAGTAGCGTCTACGTTGTATTTTTTAACTCCCTCGATTCGATCTTCTAAAACAAAATCCTCAATATTTTTATCATTGATACATTTCTTATAATCTATTCCAAAATTTTGTGAGGATAATATTTTTTCTAGATTATTGTTTAAGTCTTCAATAGTATTTCCAGTTACCCATTCGCTTTGATTATTATAAAGAAAATTTAAAATTTCCACACCTTTGTTAACTTTACATTGAGCTGCCTTTGCACCATTGAATGCTGCCAAATCTAATGGAAAATGTCTAAATTCAATTTTAGCTATACCAGTATCTAGAAATTTTTTTTTTAATTGAGGGTATATATCTTTGTGAAAATTTGCGCAATGATTACAAGTTAAAGATTCAAAAGCAATTATGGTTATTTTTGCGTTTTGATTACCCACAATTATTCTATTTATATCACTAGAAGTTTCAATGCTGGTACTAGAATTATTTTCTGATTTTTTAGCATCATCAGAAGGCGAGCATGAACTCAAAAGCAATAGAATAATTAACAAAACTTTTTTCATTTTTCCTTAAATACCTTTGTTAACTCAATAAGTGAATTTTTGATTTTTTCATTTTTAATGTCAGAAATTTGTTTTTTATATTTATTTTTTGTCACATCATCTGAACTTTTTTTTTCCTTAAATTCCTGGTTTTTTTCTTCGAAACACACCAATTTAATATTTTGAACCGCTTCATAACCAAAAAAAGAATTTATTTTTTCAATTACTATATTTTTAGAATATTCAAAATTAACTTCATTACCCCTTTTTACCATTACAGTAAGACAGCTAGATCTAATTTTATTTTCATTTTTAAATGATTTAGGAAAACTAATATCAAATAAATCATTACCAACAAAATATCTCCAATTATCTAATGTTTCAGAATAGATTTGACCTTTTTTGTTAATCAACCGTTTTACTTTGGAAGGCAAAATGTCTTTAAATGATCTAAGACCTTGTATAAATTTTCTATTATTCTTATTATAACTTTTTGAATTCATATGCGAGAGTCAAACATACCAAATAAAATTTTAAAATGGTACGATAATAATAAAAGATCTTTACCTTGGAGAAAAAAAACATCAACCAAAAATAGAGAATATTATACTTTGGTCAGTGAATTTATGCTTCAACAAACACAAGTGAAAACTGTTGTACCTTTTTTCGAGAAATTTATAAAAAACTTTCCAAATCTTAAATCATTAGCCCACTCAAATGAGCAAAGAGTTCTAAAAAATTGGGAAGGCCTTGGATACTACTCTAGGGCAAGGAACTTAAGGAAGACTGCAAATATATTATTAAAAGATTTCAATGGTAGTTTGCCAAAAAATATTGAGAAACTTAAATTACTACCAGGAATTGGTGAGTATACTTCTAGATCAATTTTAGCTATCGCACATAATAAACCATATATTCCAATGGATGGTAATGTTGAAAGAATTCTTAAGAGAATTTATTTACTTAAAAAGGAAAAAGAAATTTCAAAAGAAAATTTAATTAAAAAAAAATCTTTTTTTTATTATTCCAAAAGATCAAGTGATTATGCCCAGGCAATAATGGAAATAGGTGCATTAGTTTGTAAGCCAGCATTGCCATTGTGTAATATTTGTCCATTAACTTTAAAATGCAAAGCTTATAAAAAAAAAGATTTTTTAATAAAATCTAAAAATAAATTTAATAAAACCAAATATTTTGAGGCAAATGTTTATGTACATAAAAATAAATATTTATTTATCAAAAATAAAAAATTTAATTTTTTAAAAAATTTAGTAATTTTTCCAATGAATGAAATTAATAAAAACAAATTTAAATATTCTTTAAATCAAAAAATAAATGTAAAAATGTCTAATATGAATATGAAAATTATTATAAACAAAAATAATAAAATTAAAATGACAAGAGAAAGTCTTTTATTAGATAGGTCAAATATAAAAAAATATATTTTACCTTCATTTACAAAAAAAATATTTAACTCAATATCACGTTGAAATGAAAAAAATTGCAATTATTGGAGCTGGCATTTCAGGTTTGTTCCTCGCAAATCTTTTAGAGAAAAATAAATCTTTCTCATACAAAATTTTTGAGAAAAAAACTTCATTAGACTTGAGTGACGGATATGGAATACAATTATCTGTTAATAGTATTAACTTATTATATAAAATTGGTTTTCATAAAATGAATTTAAGTGATGTTTATTATCCAAAAAAAATAAATTTTTACGATGTAAAAAAAATTAAAAAAATATGTGATATTGACCTATCCCAGTTTAATTTTGAAAATAAAAGATATACTACATTGAAAAGATCTAAACTAATTGATTTTTTATTAAAAAATATTCCAAAAGAAAAAATAATTTTTAATTCAGGACTTATTGACATTAAAGATGAAGAGAAATTATCGTTATCTTTTAGAGATAAAGTTACCGAAAAATTTGATTATCTAGTTGCTGCAGACGGAGTTTATTCAAGAACAAAAGAAATTTTATTTAAAAAAGAAGGCCTTCCAAGATATTTTAATTCAATTGCGTTAAGAGGCAATATTCGAAACTTTGAAAATACAGATATATCGTTATATCTAGGGCCAAATTTTCATTTTGTAATTTACCCAACTAATCAAAATAAAGATTTTAATTTTATTTCAATAATAAGAAAAGAATTAATTGAGACCGATATCTCAAATAAAAGTCTACTCAATGATAATACTTTTTTATTCAATTTAATAAATCAGATTTCTTACAAATCAAATTTAAACTTAGTTGACCTAGTTAAAGATATGAAATGTTTTCCAATTTTTGTAAGTAAAAAGATCCAAATACCTAATGTAAAAAATATTTTTTTAACTGGTGATGCATTTTATTCGTTTCCACCCTCGTTTGCTCAAGGCGCGTCTCAATCAATAGAGGCTGCAAATGATTTATTCAACGACTTAATCAATGATTCCGCAAATTATTATAAAAAAAGAGTTCTAAAAACTAGACAAATAAAGTCTAGATCTTCCATTAATCATTTTGCATTTCACTTATCAAATCCTTTAAATAAATTTATCAGGAATGTTTTTTTGAAAATTCTTACTAAGAATAAAAAATTTTTAGAAAACTACTTAGGTAAAATTTATAATATTTAAGTAACTGGTCGTAAACGTTGTCTTAGCTCATCAATAGGTTTTAAGCTATTGCCAACTTGATAGTGCCAATAAGTCCAACCGTTACAACTTTCAGCCCCTAATATTTGAGCAGCAACTTTGTGAATAGATCCTTCGTTTTCTTTATGTTTGATGCTTCCATCAATCATAACTTTAGCATATATCTTTTTCTTTTGGTCATAAATTTCAGTTCCTGGTTTAATTACTCCTAATTCTATTAAAGACCCAAATGGTATTCTTGGTTTTGATTTATTATTTTGAATAGTATCTAAATACTCATCTTTGATTAAATTAGTATTTTTAATTCTTTTATATGCAGCATCAAAATACTTTCTCTCTTTTTCTACGCCAAAATAAGATCTTCCTAATTTTTTTGATACTACTGCGGTTGTGCCAGATCCTAAAAAAGGATCTAAAATAAAATCGTTTTTATTAGATGATGCTAATACAATCCTATGAAGTAACGCCTCAGGTTTTTGAGTGGAATGAACTTTTGTTCCATTATCTTTTAATCTTTCTTTACCGCTACATATTGGTAAATTCCATGTAGATCTCATTTGCAAATCATCATTAAAAGACTTCATTGATTGATAATTAAAAGTATATTTTGATTTTTTACTTTTTGATGCCCAAATTAATGTTTCATGAGCATTTGTAAATCTGGTACCCCTAAAGTTTGGCATTGGGTTATTTTTATTCCAAATTACGTCATTTAAAATCCAAAAACCTAGATCTTGAATTATTTTACCAACTCTAAATATGTTATGATAACTTCCAATAACCCAAATAGATCCATCTTTTCTCAATAGTCTTTTGCATTGATCTAACCATGTATAAGTAAATTCGTCATAAGATTTGAAACTGTCAAATTGGTCCCATTTATCATCAACTGCATCAACTTTTGATCTATCTGGCCTTATTAATTTTTTTTGTAATTGCAAATTATAGGGTGGATCTGCAAAAATTAGATCAAATGTTTCGTTAGGAATTTTTTTTAACTCCCTAAGACTATCACCATTAATAATTTTGTTATGCAATTTTTTTTTAATCATTTTTAAAAAATCAATTAGACTCCAGGGTTGATTCTAGGTCAACCAGAGATTGAAAAAAAGGGACTCGACTTGTAGTTTAATTTATTTATGACTCAATATATTGTGTATTGGACTAAATGTTTTACGATGATGTTTAGTTATTCCATATTTCTTAATTGCTTTTAAATGTTGTTTAGTGCCGTAGCCTGCGTTTCTATCCCAACAATATTTTTTAAACTTTTTTGACATTTTTCCAATAAGTCTATCTCTTGCAACTTTTGCAATAATAGACGCTGCTGAAATTTCAGATATTTTTTGATCTCCTTTTATTACAGATTTAAGTTTGTAACCTCTTACCTCTGGTAACTTATTTCCGTCGATTAATGTAATCGAGGGTTTTATTCTAAGTTTTTTTATAGATCTTTTCATAGCCAACAAGCTTGCATTAAATATATTTATATTTTCAATTTCTTTTAAAGACGCTGATCCAATACTCCAAACAGAATTTTTTTTAATATATTTTTCTAAGGTATTTCTATTTTCTTTTGAGAGTTTTTTAGAGTCTTTAATTTTTTTTCTATCAATTTCTTTTATGAATACAACTGCTGCTGCAAAAACAGGCCCAATTAAACTTCCTCTTCCGACTTCATCAACTCCTGCTATTATTTTTTTCATTAGATATCAATTTTCAATTCATCTATTTTTTTTCTAATCATTTTAAGATCAGCCCAAGAATACTTTTTTTGCTCCGGTTGTCTTAATAGATAAGCTGGATGGAAAGTTAAAATAGTTTGATATGTTTTTTGATTTACAATAAGTTCTTTCCATTTACCTCTTTCTTTGGTTATCTTTAAAGTTTGTCCAAATAGTGCTTCCATAGCAGTGCTTCCCATTAATATAAGTATTTTAGGATTAATTATATTTATATGCTGTCTTAAAAATACTGAATATCTATTTATCTCTGATACTTCCGGCTTTCTGTTATTGGGAGGTCTGTAGTTTACTACATTGGTAATATATATTTTTGGCCTTTTTATATTAATGGCCTCAAGCATTTTGTTTAAAAGTACACCCGCATCACCCACAAAGGGCTTTCCCATTTCATCCTCTTTTTGTCCAGGTCCTTCCCCTATAATCATAATTTTGCTTTGAGGATTTCCATCGTTAAAAACTATTTGTTTAGAATTTTTTTTTAAATCACAATCGGAAACTTCTAAAATCTTTTTCTTTAAATTTTCTAGCAAAGATTGTTTATCCTCTAAACTTAGCTCATCAAATGTACGCTTAAGTGGCTTATTTTCGTAAACATAATCGATTTCAAATAAATCCATGATGTCTTCATAATCATTATTGTTGTTTTGATTTTTATCTTCTATTTCCATATATTAAAACAATGCTTATTAGAATTTTAAAAGTTATATTTATACTTATAACATTTTTATATCATTCATCAGCTTTTTCAAAAACAACCGAAAATAAAAATTTCAACCAGAGATATTTGTCAAATTATTTATCTGCTCTAGTTTCTTACGAAAATGGAGATAATGAACTTGCAGTAAAATACTTTAACTCTACAAAAAGCATTATAAGAAAATATCCTAACTATTTTGATACCTATGTGAACAGCTTAGTTTTGAAGAATAATGTAAACGAAGCAATCAGGCAAATAAAGTTTTATGACACAAAAAAAAAATTACAAAATTTTCAATCAATTTTGTTAGTTACAATAGACTCAATAAAAAAAAAGGATTTTAAAAAAACTAATAACCTATTGATACATATGCAGAGAATTTTAGCGCCAAGCTCTTACCAGCAATTAATTTATGAAATTTTAAAATCTTATAACCAATTATTTATAACAAAAAAAATATCAGAGGTTAAAAGGTACGGAAAATTAAGCAAAATTCTTGAAGCATTCCAATATTGTTATCTAGATGACCATAGGGCAAATAATAAATTTGCTGAACTAATAAATTTAGATGGCGGTAAATATTCTAGATATCTTTTTTTCTACATATCAAATTTAATAAATAATAATGACTTTGACAACTTGTCGGAAGTATCATCAAAAATAGAACCGATATCTAGCACTTTGTTGATTTTACAATCGAAAAATTGGATTGATCAAAATAAATTTGAGGAATTTTCAAAAATTTTTTCCTGCCAATCTGAAAATGATATAATCGCAGAAATATTTTTTTTAATTTCGAATTTATATTCATCCCAAGAAGAATATGAAATGTCAAATTTTTACTTAAATATTGCAAATTATTTTAATCCAAAATTTAAATTTAATTTATCTTTGACTGTTGAGAATTATTTTCAAATGAATAAATATGAAGAAGTAAAAAATATCCTTAAAAATTTTGATAAAAAAGACGAAATTTATTATTGGTATAGAGTTAAAAAAGAGTTTGAAATTTCAAATGAAAAACAAGCAAAAGGAGAATCGTTATCTTTGTTAACTTTAAAAACAAAAAATTTAAAATTTAAATCTCCAAAATTTTATTTTGATTTAGGAAATATTTATAAGGGTTTTGAAGAATATGAAAAATCAATTGAAAAGTATAACCTAGCACTTAACGGAATTAGACAAGATTCAGACTCATATGCAGATATACTTTATAGGAGAGGAGGAAGTTACGAAAGACTTAAAAATTATAAAAATGCTGATGAAGATTTATTACTTTCATTAGAATTAAATCAAGATCAACCATATGTTTTAAATTATTTGGCATATAGTTGGTTAGAAAGAAAAATTAAAATTAAAAAATCAATGGAAATGTTACTAAGGGCCTATAAACAAAAACAGGACGATCCATATATAATTGACTCGGTTGGCTGGGCTTATTATTTAACAGATGATTATATTTCTGCAGAAAAATATTTGAGAAAGGCTTTACTAATAATGCCTGATGACCCAATAGTAAACGATCATTACGGAGATGTTCTTTGGAGATTAAATATGAAACTACAAGCAAGTTACTATTGGAATGCCGCATTGATATCTGAAGATGCAGAAGATCAGCTAAAAAAAAATATTAGTAATAAATTATTATTTGGATTAAAAAATTCTTAATTAATGAATAAAACTTTAATTAGATCAAATGCCAAAGTAAACTTATCTCTAAATGTATTAGGTAGGAAAAAAAATGGATTTCACAATATACAAAGTATTTATTCATTTTTAGATTATCACGATGAGATTTACATACGGTCAATAAAAGGAGGTAAGCACAGAATAAAATTTAAGGGTAAATTCTCGAAAAATATAAAAAATAATTCTGTTTCTAAATTATTGAAAATTTTAGACGAAAAAAAATTATTAAAAAATAGGTATGATATCCAAATCAAAAAAAAAATTCCTCTAAAATCAGGTCTGGGAGGAGGCTCTATGAACGCCTCAGCTCTTTTGAGTTATTTTTTAAAAAAGAAAATAATTAAACTGACTAAAAATGAAATATTTAATATTTGCAACCATATAGGATCTGATGTGGTTTTGGGATTAAAGAAAAAAAACTCAATATTAATAAACAATAATTTAATCAAAAATTTTAATGTCAAATTGGGATTGTTTGTTATTTTAATTAAACCAAGAAAGGGTTGCTCAACAAAAGAGATATATAGGAGAGTTAATAAATTTTCTAAAAATAAAATTAAATCATCCAGCAGTGTTTTTAAAATTAATTTTTTAAAAAATGCTCAAAATGATCTAGAAATGCCAGCTTTTAAACTTTATCCTGTTTTGAGAAAATTAAAGGTATTTTTATCTAATGTTGATGATGTTAAGTTTGTTAGAATGACAGGTTCGGGTTCTGCAATTCTTGCATATTTTATAAACAAAAAATCAGCAATAAATGGGTTAAAATTACTAAAGAAAAATTTTAAAAATTATTGGAGTATTTTATCAAAAACTATATAAAGTTTTTTTTTGTGATATATCAAAAACAATTTTGGGGCGTAGCCAAGTGGTAAGGCAGCGGTTTTTGGTACCGCCATTCCTAGGTTCGAATCCTAGCGCCCCAGCCACATATGATTAAATTTTTTAAAAATTTATTAAAATTAAATAATGAAAGTTTTAAAGATAAAACTAATTTTAAAGAATTAATTTGTGGTAAAGAAATTCAAAAAATATTTAAATCATTCAACTCTTATTCAAAAGAAGCAGAATTAAGGTTTGTTGGTGGATGTATAAGAAAATTAATTAATGATGAGATAGTTAATGATATAGATTTGACTACAAATTTAAAACCACAAATCGTTATTGAAATATTAAAAAATAATAATATTAATTTTTTTGAAACCGGGATTGATCACGGAACCATTACAGCAGTAATAGATAAAATAAGTTTTGAAATTACCTCTTTAAGAAAAGATGTTAAAACTGACGGCAGACATGCACAAGTTGAATATACAAATAATTGGTTGGACGATGCGTCAAGAAGAGATTTTACAATAAACGCAATTTATTCTGATATAGATGGAAATTTGTTTGACCCATTTAACGGTAAACAAGATTTAAATAATGGCTTGATTAAATTTATTGGAGATCCAGCAAAAAGAATTAAGGAGGACTACTTAAGAATTCTAAGATATATAAGATTTTTTATTGATTATAGTAAGCACGATCATGACGAAGAAACTATAAAGTTAATTAAACAAAATTTAAGTGGCTTAAAACAAGTTTCAAAGGATAGACAGCTGCAAGAGCTCAAAAAGATTTTAAATACTAAAAATTTTAACAACATAAACTCCGATAAGATTTTAAAAGATTTATTCTTATTAGTCTTTCCTGAACTCAAATATTTTAATCGATTTAATAAACTGGACAGTTTAAGCCAAAGTATTTTAAAAAAGAAAAATTATGCTTTTATTTTATCATTACTTTTAATTGATAATAGTGATGATTGTGATTATTTTATTTATAAATACAACTTATCAAATAAAGAAAAAGATAAAATAAATTTTCTTAAATCTATATTCTCAGATGAACCAAAAAAAGATTACTTTAATAAAGAAAATTTATCTAAAATATTGGTCAGAAATGGAAAAGAGAACTTAATTGATGTTTTAGATTTCAAAATATTAATAACCAAGAAAAATAAGGAATATTTAGTTGATCAAAAAAAATATTTTGTTGAATTAAAAGTTCCAGTAATGCCAATTAAAGCCAAAGATCTAATTGAAAAATTTAATTTGAAAGAGGGAAGGTTATTGGGTTTAATATTAAAAGAAATAGAGGAACAGTGGTTAAATAATAATTTTAGTATCTCAAATAATCAGGTTGAGGAAATTGTAAATTCTAAACGTATTTAACATCAGAAATCTTGAAATTTTTTAAACCATTTGGAGTAGTTATTTCAACTAACTCTCCTTTATTTTTTCCTATTAGACCTTTCCCAATAGGTGATTTAAAGTAAATTAATTTTTTTGTTAAATCTGCCTCATCTTTTCCAACAATTTTGTATTCAATTTTTTCACTTGTATCTAAATTTTGTAAAAAAACGGTCGAACCAAATATAACTTTTCCATCGTTATTAATTTTTGTAACATCAATTAAATTTGCTGTTGCAATACTATTTTCAATTTCTTGAATTCTACCCTCGTTATGAGATTGCTGTTCTTTTGCTGCATGGTATTCTGCGTTTTCTTTTAAATCTCCATGAGATCTTGCCTCAGAAATTGAGTTAACTATTTCTGGCCTTTTTTTTTCTTTTAAAAATTTAAGTTCTTGTTTCAATTTTTCAAGACCCTGAATTGTAATTGGTTCTTTTTCCATTTATTTCCATTTTGCTAATGGAGGTAAAGACATTAAAATTGCATCTATGTTACCACCTGTTTGCAAACCAAATTTAGTTCCTCTATCATATAAGAGATTAAATTCAACATATCTACCTCTTTTGAAATATTGAACTTCTTTATCAGCTTTTGACCATCTAATTTTATTTTTTTTAGAAATAATTTCGTTAAATACTTTCATAAATTCTAATCCAACGTCCTTAATAAAATGAAAATCCTTTTCCCAATTATCTTTTTTATAATCAAAAAAAATACCACCTATTCCTCTTGTTTCTTTTCGGTGATTTAAATAAAAATATTTATCACACCATTTACTATACATCTTATAATATTTTTTATTATGTCTATCACACATTGTTTTAAGACTTTTATGAAGCCATTTTTTTAATTTTTTATCTTTAAAACATGGTGTTACATCCAAACCTCCTCCAAACCAGCCGCTTGAGGTATGAATATAACGCGTATTGAAATGCATCGCAGGAACGTGAGGATTTTTCATATGCATTACAATTGATATTCCCGAGGCCCAAAATCTTGTATTTTTTTTTGTACCTGGTATTCTTCCCTTTAATTCTCTAGGGAATTTTCCATAAACTTCAGAAAAATTAACTCCAACTTTTTCAAATATTTTTCCATTTTGTAATAATTTAGACTCTCCTCCGCCTTCATTTTTTTTTTTATTTCTGCTCCATTTTGTGGTTTTAAAAAATGTTTTATTTTTTTCCAATTCTTCGATATTTTTACAAATTATCTCTTGGAGACTTTTAAACCATTGCTTTGTAAGTTTTTTTTGTAAATTTACTTTCATTTTTTAGTATGACGTTTGTCTTAAACTTTCAGAAATAATTATAGCCGCAGAAGTTGCAAGATTCAAAGATCTTTTATTTTCTACCATTGGTATTTTAATTTTAAATTTTGTATTTTTGTGTATTCTTTCAGGCACACCTGAACTTTCTCTTCCGAATAGCAAAGTATCGTCTTTTTTAAATTTAAAATTAGAGTAAATTTCCTTAGCTTTAGTGGTAGCAAGAATGATTCTTTTATTAATTTTAGCTTGCTCAAAATTTTCGTAATTTTTATAAAATTTTATCAAGGATAAGTCCATATAATCCATAACAACTCTCTTAAATCTAGTATCTGTTAAAAAAAATCCACAAGGTTCAATTATTTCAAGTCCAACCCCAAGACATGCGCAAGTTCTAATTATTGCTGCAGTATTTTGAGGAATATC
>MDTD01035169.1_pt1 | contig 16563 bp, 16 predicted proteins | sample 811221 | NCBI WGS metagenome assembly MDTD01 (sample SAMN05326646, study PRJNA326480) | marine metagenome | isolation source: seawater | place: Pacific Ocean: South West | collected 2011 | reverse complement strand
TAAATATCGGAACAAGGCAAAATTTTAGAGAAAGAGGTGAAAATGTAATTGATGTAAATTATAATAAAAAAGAAATCTTAAATGCTATAAAAAAGCATTTAAAAAAAAATAAAAAATATAAAAGATCTTATCTTTATGGCAAAGGTAATGCCGGAATGATGATGAATAAAATTTTAACAAAAGTGAAAGTAAATGTTCAAAAGAAATTTTATGGTAAAAGAAAATAATTTAGACTTAAAAAAACACGAAAAGTATCTAAGAAAAGATCTTTTTTTAACTGATACAAAATGGCCTCAATATAATCTATTATTTGAAGACATTAAAAGACTAGCTAAAATATTTAAAAAAAACAAAAAAATAATTTTTTTGGAAAGAAATTTACTTTATGGGGGCAATAGCCTATTCCAACCTTTTTTCAATTTAAATCAAGTAACATCTATTGATTGCTCACCAAAAAAAACTAAAAAAAGAGGCAGATATCAATATAAATACATTAAAAACAAAAACATAATAAAGAGCAGTAAGTCAAATAAATTGCACTCTGATTATAGAAAAATAAATTTAAATAGCAATTTTGCAGATTTAATTATTATTCCTAATCTTATACATCACATATCAGATCATAATAAGCTCTTTAAAGAATGTAGAAGAATATTAAAAAGAAATGGTAAACTCTACATTTTTGAACCTACCTTGAGAGAAGTCCACCAGAATCCTGATGATTTTGTAAGGTTTACGCCTATGGGTCTTTTAAATATTTTAAAACAAAATAGATTTAAAAAAAATAAAGTCAAAACCGTGGGAGGTGCATTTACTGCATCAATTTATTGTTTAAATCAAGCGATTCAATATTTACCAAAAAAAGAAAAAAAATATCTTAGTTATTTGGTAAGTAAAAATTTTTTTAAAAAAATGGTCAATTTAGAAAAAAAATATAAAATAAATCTTTCTAGAAAAAATTCTTCTTTTCCTACAGCTTTTTCTTTACTTGTTAGCAAATAAATTAATGCTTTATCCAGAAATATTAGCTGTAATCCCAGCAAGAAAAAACTCAAAAGGTATAAAAAATAAGAATATTCTTAAAATTAACAATAATACGACACTAATTGAATACACATTTAAATTTGTTAAATCGCTAAACTTTATTACAAAGATTGTGTTCACTTCTGATAGTAAATTTATGATCAAACTAGCCAAAAAAATGAGAATCTATTCTATAGATAGAAAAAAAAATCTTTCCTCTGCCACTGCTTCTGCTCATAGTGTTTGGAGAGATGCGCTTGTGTTAGCAGAAAAAAAATTTAAAAGAAAATTTGATTACACAATATATTTTGAACCAACAAGTCCGATCAGAAAAAAGAAATTTATTTTAAAGGGGATAGAACTAATAACAAAAAAAAATTTGGATATGGTTCTTTCACTTAGCAAAACTGATATAAATAATAAAAAGTATTTACAAAAAAGAAAAAAATTTGAAAGTATTAAATTTAAATTTAGAAATACTTATGTAAAAAATGGAAATTTCTATATTTGTAAAAGAGAGCATTTAATAAAAAAAAACAATATATTTTCAGGAAATAGCGGGGCAGTTCTGATTGATCATGACTATGTAAATATCGATAATTATTTAGATTTTTTAAAATTAAAGTATTTAATCAAAAAAAATTATGCCTAAAATTCTAATTTTTATAGACCACGATATCATCATTAGGAACTTTTATAAATTAAAAATTTTTAAAGAGCTTGAAAATAAATTTCAAATTAAATATGTGTTTCCAAAACATAAAAGAGTTACTATAAACCCAGAAAATCTTAAATTAAAAAATTTTGAAATACTCAATTGTAATCTTGAAAGAGTATACCATAGAAAAATTTTTAGTTATATAAAACGACTTCATACATCAAGAAAATTCCCTAAAGGTGAAAAAGAGTATGTATTTGAATTCCTAAAAGCTATTTTTGGTAGGTATTTGATTTATATACAATTAATAAAAACTTTTCCAATTATTCATGAGATCTGGAGTTTTTTTTATCAAAAAAAAATTGGTAAAAATATCGAACTTGAAAATTTTATAATAAAAGAAAACCCAAAATTAATAATACATCCAACTGTTCTTAATGGAATTTACGTAGATGATTTAATTCAAATTGGAAAAAAACTCCAAATCCCAACGCTTTATTTAATGAACTCCTGGGATAATACCAGAGTAAAAAACTTTTCATTAAAAAAACCAGATCATTTATTTGTTTGGGGAGAAGAGTCTAAGTCAGAAGCTAAAAAATTTCTCTCAATGAGCGATCAGAGTTTGACAATTTCTGGGCCAGCGTTCTACCATGGGCAAAATAAAGTTGACGATAAAATGATAAGTAATTTTAGAGAAAAATTTCTAATAGATAGTGAAACATTTTTTTTGTGTTATGGAGGTTCATCAAAAGGATTAAATGAAATTAAACATTTAGAAAAAATTGAACAACTTATTAACAATTCAAAAGAAAAGATCAAAGTACTCTATAGACCACATCCTTGGAAAGATTTTAATAAAAATGAGGAATTATTTGATCAAAAAAATTTTAAACACATTTTCTTAGATCCTTTTTCTGAAGCAAATTATCTTTCGATTTTTAAAAAAAAAAATATGCAAATAGAACAGGTTTCACCTGAAAATACATCTTTAATTTTAAAATCAGTCGATGCAGTAATTTCCCCTTTATCAACAATCTTAATTGATGCTGCAGCTTTAGGAACTCCCTCTGCCTCTTATAATTATGATGATGGCGAAAAAAATGCTTTCGTTAAATACTATAAAAAATTGGTTTCTTTGAATGATTTTAACAAAAGGATAGAAAGTGAGCAGTGTAATCACTTCGATGATATGTGGAAGACTATCTTAAATTTAAGAGAAAAAAGCAAGGATGAGAAATTAAAAAAAAGAATAACTAATAAAGCAAAATATATAATGGATATAGATAAAAATTATCTATCTTTACTGCGAAAAAAGTGTGAAGAATTAACTAGTTCTTAAATTCTTATTATTAAAAAATGACAAAATTTTTTCTACCAACTATTCAAAGAAAAAAAATCTTAGAAGATGCTATTAAAGGTAGAGCTCCAAAAGAACTATTCTATGGAATGATTGACAATAATGTAGATTTTGAAAGAGATTGTGTAAATACAAGAGACATATATGCAAATAATTTAAATCTCAAATTAAAAAAACTAAAAGATATTTTTTTTTTATCAGGATTTTCAAAAGAAAAATTTTTATTTTTAACAAATAAATTAAAGTTAAATTCAAAAATAATATCTTTTACAGATTGGGATAGTCTAAATTTCGGGATTTATAAAAATTTAAGAAAAGACTTAAAAATGATTGGTGGATTTCACGGTTTGTATAATTTTTATAAAAGGACGCCAAGTAATTTATTTAGTAACAAAAAAAACCTTTTTAAAAAAGGTCTTAATAATTTACACCATTTATTTTTTTTTGGTTCAGAAGATAGATCTAAATCAATTGATCTTTTTAATTTGGATAAAGGAAAAACTAGTGTTTTTAATTTTGGAATTGACACTCGTTTTTGGAGAAAAGAAGAGACTTACGTAAATAGTAAAACTTACGACATTTTCAGTATAGGTTCAGATAAACACAGAGATTATTCTCTATTTGAGAATTTAAACTTAAATTACAAATTTTTGATTATAACGAAACTTAAAACAAATCTACAAAACGATAATTTTGAAGTAGTGAGTGCTTCAAAAAATAAACCTTCTTTTTCAGATGCAGAGTTACGAACACTATATAATAATTCAAAAGTAGTTGTTGTTCCTCTAAAACAAACCTACCAACCTTCAGGTCAATCTGCAGTCTTGCAAGCTATGGCTTGTGGGAAAGCAGTTATTTTAACAGAAACATTTGGAACATGGGATATTAACTTTTTTAAACACAATTATAATATCATATTCATAAAACCTAATGACAAAAAAAATCTAATAAAATATTTGAAATTATTATTAAACGATAAAAATAAACGAAAAGAAATTGGAGAAAATGCTAGATTGACTGCAGAAAAACATTTTTCAATTGAACGAATGAATAAAGACTTTTCAAGATTGCTTAAAATATAATAAATGAAAATAAGTATTGGTACAAAAATAAAAAAAAACCAAGCTTGGGGTGGAGGTAATAATTTTGCGATAAACTTGAGTAATTACCTTTTAAAAAAAGGACATGAAATTCATCATGATTTGAAATGTAAAGATCTTGATATTATTTTAATTACTGACCCCAGGAAAAAATCTTTATCTTCATCCTTTGATGACATAGATGTTAAGAATTATTTAAAAAAAGTAAATTCTAAAACTCTCGTTATACATAGAGTAAATGAATGCGATGAGAGAAAAAACACAGATTATGTAAACAAAGAATTGCTAAAAGCTAATCAAGTCGCAGATTTTACCGTATACATAAGTAATTGGTTAAGAAAAAGCTTACTACTATCAGGTTTTTCAAAAAAAAATAATTCAGTAATATTGAATGGCGCTGACAAATCTTTATTTAAATTTTCCAAAAATCATTGGAAAAAGGGACCCTTAAAAATTGTAACTCATCATTGGTCTAATCACCCTAATAAAGGTTCTGAAATTTATAAATTATTAGATAATTTACTTCATGAAAATTATTGGAAAAAAAAAATCCAATTTACATATATAGGAAATCCTCCAAAAGACGTTAATTTTAAAAATACTAAAATAATAAAACCTTTATATGGAAAGAAATTAGCAAAACAACTATCAGAATGTCATGCTTACATTACTGGGTCTTTAAATGAACCTGCAGGAATGCACCATATCGAGGCCGCTTGTTGCGGTTTACCTGTAATGTATTACAAAAGTGGAGCGATACCAGAATATTGCAATAAATTTGGTATCTCGATAAGTAAAAAAAGATTTGCAACTAAATTAAAACTTTTTATTAAATCTTATAAGGGTTTAAAAATAAAAATTAAAAAATACCCCTACAACTCTGACAAAACTTGCCAAGAATATTTAAAATTATTTACTAAATTAAAAAAGCAAAAAAAAAATATCCTTCTTAAAAGAAAAATTTACGATTTAAGTTTTAGTGAAAAATTGAAAATTTTAAAAAGAAAGATAAAAAAATAGAAAATATTCAGAAATTTTAAGATGATCAAAAAAGTATACTATTTAGCAAAAAGTATTTATTTAAACTATTTTTCTAAAAGCAAAGTGTTCTATCTAATAGACTTTCACAATTGGGCTAATTATAATGACGCATTAAATTTAAAAATTTATTTTAAAAAATATTTTACAATTACTAGGTCTAATATAGGAATTAAAAATTCAATTATACATGTAGGAACTATTTATAAACTATTGAAAAATAAAAAATTAATTAATTTTGACAGTTCAAATAAGATTATAGTTTTTTGGCCACATTTAAATAAAAATCTTAGAATTTCGAAAGTAGTAAAAAAAAATATTTATAAGATAGATAAAATTCATACATGTTGCAAACAAACAAAGTTAGATTTAATTAATTTTGGAATTAATAAAAAAAAAATCATTAGTATTCCATTATCAATTGACTCAAAAATATTCAAACCAGCAAAATTAGAAGAAAAAAAAAAATTAAAACAAAAATATAAAATCCCTAATGATAAACTTGTTTTGGGATCATTTGTTAAAGATGGAGTCGGTTTTGGTTATGGCCAAAATCCAAAAAAAATAAAAAATCCCCAAATGCTAATCAAAGCTCTAAAAAATATTAAAGGTAAGAAAAAATTATTTTTTATATTAAGTGGTCCAGCTAGAGGCTATATAAAAAAAAATTTAAAAAAAATTGGCATAGATTACTTCCACAAAAATTGCGAAAATAAAAGAGAGTTATCGGATCTATATAAATTAACAGATGTGACTATAATTAACTCAAACCTAGAAGGTGGTCCTTATTCAGTTTTGGAGAGTCTTGCATCAGGGGTACCGGTAATTAGTACAAAAGTAGGTTTGGCTCAAGAATTGATAAAAAAAAATTATAACGGCTTTTTAGTCAATAAAATGGATTATAGAAATTTAAAAAAAAAAATTGAGCTTATAATTAAAAATCGAAAAATTCTAAAAAAACTAAAAGGTAAAGCAAGCATTTCAATTAAAAACTATTCTATCAAAAAGGTTGGAAAAGAAGTAAGCAAACAACTATATAAATTTAATTAAATTATTTAAATTTCGCATTATAAATTTTTGCTAAAGCCTGTTCAAAATTGATTTTTTCCTTAAACCCAAGTAAGCGTACTTTTTTGGAATCTAGTAGTTTTCTGTAAACACCATCTGGCTTTGATTTATTAAATATTAGTTTTCCATTGTATTGTGAAATTTTCTTTAAAATAAAAGCTAATTTTTTAATTGTGATTTCTGTTCCAGATCCGATGTTTAATATTTTTGGGTCTATCTTTTTCTGTATTAAACTAATTACAAAATCTGCAAAATCGTAAACATGCAAAAATTCCCTTTTAGGTTTTCCTGTGCCCCAAATTTCAACTTTATTAATCTTATTTTTTTTTGCTAAATAAAATTTAGTCATTAAAGAAGGTATTACATGAGACTCTTTTTTTTTATAATTATCATTTGGGCCATATAAACTTGCAGGAATAAGAGATATATAATTAGTTTTATATTGATAATTGTAGCTTTCGCACATTTTAATACCATGCATTTTCGCTAGTGCATAGGGTTCGTTAGTAGGTTCAAATTTACCATCGAGAAGAAACTCTTCTTTCATTGGTTGCTTACAATTTTTTGGATACATGCAACTAGACCCTAAAAAAATTATCTTTTTCACATTATTCAAATAAGAACTATGGATCAAATTACTGTGAATCATTGTATTTTCATAAATAAATTCTGCTCTATTGGAATTATTAAATGTTATTCCACCAACTTTTGCCGCAGCTATAATGACTAAATCAGGCTTTATTTTATTTAAAAATTTCAAAGTTTTACTTTGATTTATGAAATTTAATTTTTTTTTTTCAATTGTTACAATGTTTTTATAATTATTCTCTTTAAGCTTTTTAAAAATAGCTGAACCGACCATACCTTGGTGACCAGCTAAAAAAATTTTAGTTTTTTTATTCATTAAGCTTCAACTTTTTAACGTCATAATGAATCATTTCCGATATAAGATCTTTTATTTTTACTTTAGGTTTCCATTTTAAAACTTTTTTCGCTTTATTAGCTTTACCCTTTAACTCTGAAACTTCATTAGGTCTTATGTATTTTTTATCTATTTTAACAAGTATTCTTCCAGTTTTTTTATTTTTACCAACTTCTTTTATGCCTTTTCCTTTCCATAAAATTTCTATCCCTACAGATTTAAAACACATTTCTACAAATTTTCTAACAGAGATTGAGTTTCCCGTAGATATAACAAAGTCGTCCGGCTTTTTATGTTGTAAAATTTTCCATACTGCTTCTACATAGTCCTTGGCGTGGCCCCAGTCTCTTTTAGCATCAAGGTTACCAAGTGATAAAAATCCGTTTTTATTCTTACTCAATTTTTCTTTAGCTACAAACTGTGTGATTTTTTTTGTGACAAAAGTTTCTCCTCTTAAAGGACTCTCGTGATTAAACAAAATACCATTACTAGCGAAAATTCCATAGGCGTCTCTATAAGCTTTTGTAATCCAAAATGCATACAATTTAGCCACCGCGTATGGACTATTAGGTGCAAAAGGAGTTTTTTCAGATTGCGGGGCTTGAGACTCACCATACATTTCTGAAGTAGATGCTTGATAAAATTTTATTTTTTTATCATAGTTTTTTATGACTTCGAGAATTCGTAAAGGACCAAGTGCAGCAACATTTGAACTATAATCTGGTAACTGAAAACTTACTTGAACATGACTTTGTGCAGCAAAATTATATATTTCATGAGGTTTTATCTTTAGTATTAATTCTAATATATTCATTGAGTCTGTAACATCTCCATAGTGCATAAAAAAAGTTGGAGTCTTTGTTAAATAATATTTTTCGTACAGCTCATCTGTTCTGTAATTATATATAGTAGAAGCTTTCCTTTTTACTCCATGAACTATATAGTTTTTTTTTAAAAGAAGTTTTGATAAGTAATATCCATCTTGTCCAGTTACACCAAATATTAATGCTCTTTTTTTCATTTAATTAATATATGTATACTATAAAAAAATGATTATTAAATTAAAAAAATTTTTAATATATTTTAAAAGGCTAATTTTTAAAGAGCATGTCCTTGAAGATGAAAATTCAATAAAAAAACCTTTAGCAGATAAATCTACTTACTTAAAGATATTTAAGGAAGCTTCTAATTTTCAAGATAATAGTATTTTCAATTTAGAAAAAGAATTTGGTTACAAAATAGATAAAAAATGGATCGATGAATTAGCATTGCATACTCAAGTTTGTATTAAAAAAAGTAAAATAAATTATCAACATGGAAGAGTACTATATACGACATTGAGAGAGTATATAGATGAATATAAAAAAAATTTTTCACAAAAAATTAATATCGTTGAAACTGGAACTGCAAGAGGTTTTTCTGCAATTTGCATGTCTAAGGCTTTAAATGACTCTAAAAACATAGAAGGCGAAATTCACACAATTGATTTATTACCTGTTAATAAAGCTATGTATTGGAATATTATCGATGATAATGAAAAGAAGAAAACTCGGAGAGAGCTTTTAGAAAAATGGCCTAACGAGTTAAAGAATATTAACTTTATTGAGGGAAAAACAAAAAATGTGCTTAGATACTTGAAAATTGAAAGAGTAAATTATGCTTTTTTAGATGCACAACACGATTATGATTCAGTTATTGAAGAATTCAATTTTATAAAACAAAAACAAAAAAAAGGCGACATAATCTTTTTTGACGACGTTACTAAAATAAAATATCCAGGAGTTTTTAAAGCCTTAAAGGAAATTGATAGAGAGAGTTTATACTCCATAAAGTATTTTGGTGAAACAAAAGAGAGATCTTACGCTTTAGCAAAAAAAAAATGAAAAAAAATTTATGTTTATTTTTTTCTAATGACACAAGCTTAATCACTTGGAAAGAAAGTGGCATTTTAAATAGAGAAATTGATTATTATAAAAAATTTCTTAAAAATAAATTTAATTTAACCTTCTTAACATTTGGTGACAAAAAGGATAAGTTAATTAAAAATTCTACTCTTAATCAAATCAAAATTTTACCAGTATATGAAAATATATATAGACCAAAAAATTATCTATTAAGAAATATTTTAAATATTTTTTTACCGTTTATAATTTTAAGGAAGCAAAATATTGATTATTTAAAAGTTAATCAAATAAGTGGTGGTTTAGCTGGTTTAATCACATCAATAGCTCTTAGAAAAAAAATTTTTTTTAGAATTGGTTGGGAGCCCAATATTTTGAATAGGCACACAAAATCTAAACTTGTAAAAAAATTTTTACACAAAATTTTGTCTCTAATAGTATATAATTTTGGAAATAATTTTAGTGTAAGCAGTTTAAAAATTAAAAGATATATTCAACAAAATTGTCTATTTAAAAAATTTAAAAAAATTCAAATTTTAGAAAATTTTATTGATACTGAAAGATTTTATAATTCTAATAAAAAAAAATTTAAAAACAAAATTATTATGATAAATAGAATTTCTAAGGAAAAAAACATAGAATTTATCATTGAGGGAATAAAAGGAACTAGCATTGAAGTTGACATAATAGGAGAGGGAGAAGAAAAAAGTTATCTTTCAAAATTAGCAAAAAGACATAGAGTTAAATTAAATTTCTTAGGCTCAAAAGATAATATACTTATACCTAAATACTTAAACTTATATCACATTTATGTAATTTCTTCTAAAATTGAAGGTAATGTAAAAACACTACTGGAGGCGATGGCATGTGAATTGATTTGTATCGGAACAAACGTTGATGGTATAAAAAATATTATTCAAAATAAAAGAACTGGTTTGACTGTGAAAGACCCAAAAGAATTAAAAACAAGATTGCTAAGAATTTTTAAAAATGTTCATCAATTTAAAAAATTAGGAAAAAATGGAAGAAGAAGAGTCTTAAGATTAAATTCGATAGATACTTTTTTCAAACAAGAATTAAAATTAATTGGAAATTTATAACTATGAAAAAAAAATTTAAGATAGGAGTAATAGGACTTGGATACGTGGGACTTCCTTTAGCTCTTTCCTTTTCAAGATATTTCAATACCTGCGCATACGACTATGATGAAGATAGAGTAAAAAAAATTAAAACAAAGGTTGATTTAAATAAAGAAGTTAAAATAAAGAAAAACAAATGTATTTTTGATCACAGAGCAAGTGTACTTGCAGACTGTAATATTTTTATAGTTTCTGTACCTACTCCAGTTGACAGAAATAATATTCCTGATTTGAAAAATATATTATCTGCAACTAGCGTTGTGAGCAAATACTTAAAGAAAAATGATATTGTAGTTTATGAGTCCACTGTTTATCCGGGAACAACTGAAAAAATTTGTGTACCATTGATCGCTAAAAATACATCAATGATACCTAATAAAGATTTTTTTTATGGATATTCTCCTGAGAGAGTAAACCCGGGGGATAAAAGTAAAACCATTGAAAAAATAATCAAAATTGTATCTGGCTCAAACAAAAAAACATTAGATACAATAGATTTCATTTACAGTAAAATAATTAAAGCTGGCACATTCAAAGTTGACAAAATAGAGATCGCAGAGTCAGCTAAGATAATTGAAAATATTCAAAGAGATGTAAACGTAGCCTTGATGAATGAATTTGTTAAAATTTTTGATAAATTAAAAATTGAATTCAACCCAATACTAGAGGCAGCATCAACTAAATGGAATTTTTTAAATTTCAAACCTGGTCTTGTCGGCGGGCATTGTATAGGTGTTGATCCTTACTATTTAACATATTTAGCATCTAAGAAAGGTTTTAATCCTGATCTTATAATTCAAGCTAGAAAAATAAATGAGAAAATGGCAAATTTTCACTCAAATAAGATTTTAAACTTACTCAATAAAAAAATTAAAGGTAAAAAAATTTTAATCTGTGGTTTTTCATTTAAAGCAAACTGTTCTGACTATAGGAATACGGGAGTATTTAAACTTTACAATATCCTTAAAAAGAAAAACTCAAAAGTAGACGTTTTCGATCCACTAATAAATTCAAAAAAAGTTTATCTCGATCATAAATTGCAACTAGTAACAAAAGTAAAAAAAAATTATTACGATGTTGTTGTTTTAGCGGTAGATCATAAAAAATTTAAAAAACTTGGAAAAAAATATTTTGAAAATCTCTTAAGTAAAAGAGGACAGATTTACGATCTTAAAAATCTATTTAGTTAAAGTATATGAAATTAATAAGTTGTATCATGCCAATCAAAAAAGACCTAAGTTATTTAGATAAATCTATAGAAAGTATTTTAAATCAGTCTTACAAAAATTTTGAATTAATAATCATTGACAACTCGTCTAATAAGAGTGTTTTAAAGAAAATTACGACTTACAAAAAAAAAGATAAAAGAATTAAAATTTTTAAAAAAAAAGTAGGAAATTTATCAGAATTATTAAATTACGGGGTTATGAAGTCAAAAGGTGATTTTGTTGCAAGGCAAGACTCAGATGATATTAGTCATAAAAAGAGATTTGAATATCAAATAAATTGGTTTCAAAAACCCTCTCTAAAATTTAAAAATAAAATTTTATGTGGTACCAACGCATGTTTAATTGATGAGAGAGGTAAAAATTTAGGAAAAACCAGGTATGTTAAGTTTAAACATGATGATATCAAGAAAAGGCTACTTTTTGCTAATTGTTTTGTTCACTCCTCAATAATGGTAAATTACAAGTCTTTAAAAAAAAATTTTAGATATAATAAATATTTTCTCTATAGCCAAGATTATGATTTATGGACAAGATTAATTCAATTTGGAGAGGTATGTAATTTAAATCTTGAATTAGTTAAATATAGAATTAGTAAAAAATTTAATAAAAATAAAAAATTTAGACTTCAAACACTTTATGCAATAATTATAGCTTCTAATTATTTAAATTTTAGTATAACAAAAAAATTTAAAAAATTTTCAGGAAGTCTAACATCAGCAATAAAAAATTTAGAACAAGAGGAAAAATTGAAAAATCATGTAAAAATATTAAGATATATTTATGGTAAAAGTTTAAATAAAAGCGATCCAATTAGAGTTAAAAACTTAAATATTTCAGAATTTTTGGTGAATATTAAAAACCCTTTATTTTTGAAAGCATTAATTAAATAAAATAATGAGTAATAAAAAAAACATATCAATTATTGGTGGCGTCGGACATGTAGGTTTACCTTTAGGTATAATGTTTGCTAAAAAAAATTTTAATGTTTCTTTAATTGATAAAGATATAAAAAATATACAGAAAGTTAAAAAAGGTGAAATGCCTTTTTTTGAGGAAAATTCTGAAAATCTTTTAAAAAAATTATTAAAAAAAAAAAAATATCTGTTTTTAATGATTTAAGAAGAATTAATAATTCCAAATATATAATCGTTTGCATAGGCACTCCCGTTGATAAAAAAAATAAACCAATTACTAAAAATTTTTTAAAGCTAATTCAAAGTCTTAAAAAAATTTTAAAGAGAGATCAATTTTTAATTATAAGAAGTTCTGTTTACCCAGGAATGATAAAAAAAATTTCAAAAATATTAAACTCAAAAAAAAATAAGTTTGAAAATATTAGTTATTGTCCAGAAAGAATTTTACAAGGACAATCACTCAAAGAGCTCCCAAATTTGCCTCAAATCATTTCTTATAAAAATGAAATTACCAAAAAAAATGTGAGTAAATTATTTTCAAAAATTTGTAAAACCGTAATTTTCAGCTCACCAGAAGAAGCAGAATTAATCAAACTTTTTTCCAATGTTTATAGATACATAAATTTTGCTATAGCCAATGAATTTTACATGATTTCTCAGAACATGGGTGTGGATTTTAGTTTATTAAGATCGAAGATGATAAAAAAATATAAAAGAAATAATTTTTTCCCTAAAGCTGGATTTACTGCTGGACCATGTTTATCAAAAGATACTTCTCAATTAAACTTTTCTTCAAAATTTAGCAAATTAGGAAGAACATCGTTACAAGTAAATGAGGAAATGCCAGAATATATTTTCAGAATGTTAAAAAAGAATTATAATTTAAAAATAAAAACTGTGGGAATTTTAGGGTATACTTTTAAAAAAAATGTAGATGATATAAGAGACTCTTTAGCACTTAAATTAGAGAAAATATTAATTAAAAAAAAAATAAGAGTTATAAAATCTGATGATTTTCATAAAGAAAAGGGAGATTTGTCATGTGTTAAATTAATAGAAAAATCTGACATAATTATAATTGGATCTCCACATGATAAATACAAAAATCTCAAAATAGGTAAAGACAAAGTTTTGATTAATATTTGGATATAAATTTTGGATGACAAAAAGTAAAAAAAAACATTTTTTGGTAACTGGTGGTTTAGGTTTTATTGGTTCAAATATTGTAAAACTTTTGATAAGAAATGGATATAACGTAACTGTTTTCGATAATTCATCAAGGGGAAAAATTAAAAAATTAGGTATTTTTAAATCAAAAGTTAAAATTATCTCAGGTGATATTAAAAATTTTAAATCTACTAGTAGAGCATTTAAAAATATTGATGCAGTGATTCACTTAGCTTATATTAATGGAACAAAATATTTCTACTCAAAACCTATTGAAGTTTTAGACGTAGCAGTAAAAGGGATCGTTAACATATTAGATATATCTATAAAAAAAAAAATAAAAGAAATTTATTTAGCTTCAAGTTCAGAGGTTTATCAAACTCCAACGATCACTCCTACCAGTGAAAAAGAAATGCTTAAAGTACCAGATGTATACAATCCAAGATATTCTTATGGCACAGGTAAAATTCTAACTGAAGTCATGGGCATTAATTATGGAAGAAAATATTTTAATAAACTTGTTATATTTAGGCCACATAACGTCTATGGACCTGATATGGGAGAGGAACATGTAATACCCGAGTTAATTTACAAAACTGTAAAAACTAAAAATAATCACATTGTTTTAAAAGGAACAGGTAAAGAAATTAGATCATTTATCTATATAGACGATTTTATTGGTGCTTTTAACTATTTACTTGCTAAAGGAAAACATTTGGAAGTCTATAACATAGGTACTAACGAGGCTATAAATACAAAAAAATTAGCAAAAATTATTTCATCAATTTTGAGTAAAAATTGCAAAATAAAAAGTTCCCCTATTCCTGTTGGAGGAACTAAGATCAGAAATCCAAGTATACAAAAAATTAAGGAGCTTGGTTTTAAACCAAAAATATCTTTAAAAGAGGGTTTAAAAAAAACAATAAATTTTTATATAAAAAATCAAAAAAAAAAGGGTGTGTAGTTCAGTGGTAGAACGCTACGTTGACATCGTAGAGGTCATAAGTTCAATTCTTATCACACCCACCAAAAGATTTTCTTAAAAGACTTATCAATTTTCAATTTGCTATGATAAATTTATAAAATGAATAATAAAAAAAAATTCATTCTTATTACAGGTTGTGCTGGTTTTATAGGCTATCACCTGAGCATGAAACTACTTAAAAAAAGTAATTATGCAGTAATTGGTGTAGATAATATTAATAATTACTACAATCAAAAACTTAAAATTGATAGAGTGAAAGATATAAAAAAATTTTCTAAAAAAAACAAAAAAAAATTCATCTTTTATAAATTCGATCTTATAGAGGAAAAAAAATTATCAAAATTATTTAAAAGATACAAATTTGAAAAAGTAATTCATCTAGCTGCTCAAGCTGGTGTAAGATATTCCCTAATTTATCCAGAGAAATATTTAAAAAATAATATAATTTGTTTTTTTTATATCTTAGAGTGCTGCAGAAAATACAAAATTAAAAAATTAATTTTTGCGAGCTCTAGTAGTGTCTACGGAAATTTACAGAAATCACAATTTTCTGAAAAAGATAAAACAGATTTTCCGATACAGTTTTATGCAGCTACGAAAAAATCGAATGAAGTTATGGCACATGCTTACGCTTCTTTATATAAAATTAAATGTATTGGCTTAAGATTCTTTACTGTCTATGGACCCTGGGGTCGCCCCGATATGTCAATATTTAAATTTACTCATAATATTCTTAAAAATAAAAAAATTGATATTTTTAACAAAGGCAAACATCAAAGAGATTTCACTTATGTAGATGATGTAAGTTTTTCAATTCTCAAAATAGTTAGTAGCAATTTTAAAAATAATTTTAATATTTACAACATAGGAAATTCTAATCCTCAAAATTTACTTAAATTAATAAAAATATTAGAAAAAATTCTTAAGAAAAAAGCAAAAAAAAATTATCTTGAACTTCAGACGGGTGATGTTAAAAAAACCTCTTCAAATAATTTGTTACTATCAAATAAAATAAAGTTTAAACCAAAAACTAAAATTGAAGACGGTTTAAAAAAATTTGTTACTTGGTTTAAAGATTATTATAAAATTAGATAACTATTTTAAATTTGTCTCATGCAGAATGAAAATAATTGTGTTGATATAATTCTACCCAATTTCAATAAAGGTGAATTTATTGAAGCGGCTATAAATTCAATAATAAATCAATCATATAAAAGTTGGAAATTATATATAATAGATGATTGTTCAACCGATGACTCAATAAATATTTTAGATAATTATAAACATTTTAAGAATATTTTTATTATTAAATTAAAAAGGAATAAAGGCCCGAGCTTTTGTAGAAATTTAGGTATGAGATTATCTTCATCAGAATATATCTCATTCATCGACTCAGATGATATTTGGACTGACAACAAACTAGAGATACAAATTAAATTTATGCTCGAAAATAAATACTTTTTTTCTTATTCAGATTATGTTCCATTTATACATAAAAAAACTCAAAAAAAATATTTAAAAAGTACTAATTTAAAAAAAAATTTTAATTTTAAAGAATTTATTTTAAATTCCTCTATTAATACTACCACTACCATAATTTCCAGAAAAGTTATTGGAACTTTAAAGTTCAAAAATATTAAAAAATTAGAAGATTATTTATTCAAATGTGAAATTCTTAAAAAAGGAACCATCGCCTATAAAGCAGAGGGAAAATTAGCATATTACCGTATTCTTGAAATTTCACGCTCAAGCCAAAGACTTAAAAATGTATTTTATCTTTGGTCTGTTAACAGAGATTATAATAAGCTAAGTTTTTTCAAAAACTTATTTTCAATCGCAATGATATCTTTAAACTCAATAAAAAAATACGGTTTTAAATGAAATTTCTTATATTAATTAACTGACAAGCATGTAATTTCTGAGCATTAATACTATTTACAATCTATTTCAAAACTAATATAAAAATCTGCCTGGTGATTATTGCGAAGGGGCCACACCCGATCCCATTCCGAACTCGGAAGTTAAGTCCTTCAGCGCCGATGGTACTTTATCTTAAGAT